>OKVU01000641.1_pt1 | contig 7780 bp, 6 predicted proteins | sample 1606901 | NCBI WGS metagenome assembly OKVU01 (sample SAMN03281017, study PRJEB24777) | human gut metagenome | isolation source: fecal sample PR221 from 1 month old male Chinese infant, caesarean... | reverse complement strand
GTGTTGCAACGCTGGCAACAGAATAACCGCGATCAACAACCTGTTTGACTGCTTCAGTTTTAAACTCTTCGGGATAACGCTTACCGCTCATGGGCACCTCTCTTTAAGCCATCTTAAATGACTCTGAGGTGTCTGTTAAACCCGTGGCGATTCATTCAGGTGGCGCAAAACGGTTGTTTCATGGATACGTTGGGACTGCGCAATCATGCCGGTTGACCAGCCTTCTGAAGAAAGCAATACGCAGCGGACCCGGTCGCGGATATGGGGATCACGACTTTTTCGTTGCAATGCTTCGAGTGCGATTTTTGTTCTGCGGTCAGCTCAATATTCATAGCCGTTAACATGATCCTGATTTTCTTCGAAATCAAGCATCTTCAATGATCACGGGTATATTTCGAAGGATACACTAGCCCAACTAAATACTATCTCTCATATTTATGAGCAGGAGATTATCGATACCGATTACTATACATATGCGCAAGATTATTCAGCAGATTGGATCCCCTTGTTGAAAGTTGGAAAAGCAAAAATTTCCTTTGGTGGTAATTATGTTGATGTTTGGCTGGGTCGGCAAAACAATCAGACATATCAAATTGGGGTCTACTTAAAAAGAGAGAGCGGCAAGTGGAAAATATACAGAGTGAAGAATGTGACTGCCGGTTACGAGCAGTATATATTTGACACACACGCCATTGAGAAAGCGAAGCAACACGCCGCAAGCATCAATTAATTAAGGAGATTATGACGGCTGATTAATTAATCCCAACTCGCGGTCGTCATTAACCATCATTGTGCTTTTCTTTCGTCCCACAGCGTTTATGCTTTTCGGCCAATGCCATCTGGTCGATATTAACCCTCGCCTCAACCTCCGATATTCCTCACCCCGAAAGCGGGAGGTAAAAATATGACACTTAAACCTGGCGATAACTCCGGTAAAAACGGAGGCATCTATGCGGAGGTTGGCCCACATGGTGGGGTATCACAACACGCCCGGTGATTTGCCGCCTGGCAAGCATTGCGCAAGATGCTCAGTGAGGAAATCGATGCAAGTTTTGATACGATCAGAACTTGATGAACGCCGGGTGTATACAGCCCAGATATTCGCTTCCTGATACCACTGAGGCAACACGTGAACCAGCTCATCTCGTTCAATATACTGCGCAACATCCCATTCCGACCGCAATGTAATGCCATGGCCTTTCAGTGCCCAAATAAGCACCACACTGCCGCTGTTGGAAGAATGAAAACCGTTTAGTCGGCAATGTGTCTGCTGCTTACCGTCTGTTAATATCCAATTGCCAAATGCCGAGTTTTTTTCCTGAATCATCAGGCAATCATGCTGCACAAGCGCACTAACAGACTCTGGTTTGCCGTGGCGTTCGAGGTATTCAGGGGAAGCACACAGGATCCGTCGATTAGTGGCTAACTGCCGTGCGATATACAATTCGTTGATGTCATCCCCAACGCGAATTTCAATATCCACCCCCTCTTCCACCAGATCCACTTCACGATCCGTTAGCGTGAGTTTTACCGTAATATCAGGATAGGCGATCATAAATGACGACAGCGCCTCTGCGACATATTTATGCCCAAAACCAAATGAGCAGTTGATGGTGATATTACCAGCCAACACGCCACGTTGATTATCCAGACGACTTACAAAACCATCCATTTCACTGACGACCTGCATAGCCCCACCCAGCGCATTTTCGCCTTCCGGTGTGAGGCGCATCACTCTGTTATTACGAAAAAAAAGCCGGGCGTTGAGACATTTTTCAAGGATAGCGATACGTTTGCTGATATAGGAGGGAGATAGCCCCAACTCCAGCGCTGCCCGGGCAAATCCACCGTTGCGGGCAACGGTGACAAAAACGAAAAGATCTTCAACAGAAGGCCAGCTCTCAAGGGGCTGGCGATGTTTTTTTCCTACAGGTGTCGTTTTCATAGCATCAGTGCGAAGTTGCAAAGGATGACCGAGTTATAGCACTGAATGTAAAAAGGACTGAAGTTTCTGGATAAAGTACTCAGGGCACTCTTCCTGCGGGGAGTGTCCGCAAGGCAATGCTTCCCCTTGAACGTTCAGCGCCTTTTCTTTCCAAGTATCAACCACATCATACAGTTGCCCTACCGTTCCCAGTCCGCCCCACAGCAGCTGCAACGGGCACCGGATACGCGCCGACGTATCTGCGGCATCATCGTCCAAATCAATCGTCGCAGCAGCCCGATAGTCCTCACAGATCGCGTGGATCATCTCAGGATTCTGGTAACAGCGTAGGTATTCATTGAATGCTTCCTGCGAGGTCGCGCCCTCTATTTTGAGCTGACCCGAAATATGCTTACGCAGAAAAAATGCCGGATCGTGCGCAATCATCGTTTCGGGTAACGGGAAGGGTTGAATCAGGAAAAACCACCAGAAGTAACGCGTGGCAAAGGATTTATCGGTCAAGGCGTACATCGTCGCGGTTGGGGCAATGTCGATAAAAGTACAACATGTCACACGATCCGGATAATCCAGCGCGAGCCTGTGGCCTACGCGTCCTCCACGATCGTGCCCTACGAAGGCAAAACGGGAAAAGCCGAGCGCGTCCATTAACATGACAATATCCTGCGCCATGGTGCGCTTTGAATAGGTACGGTGCGCCGGATCGCTCGTTGGTTTATCGCTGTCGCCATAGCCACGTAAATCCGGCAAAATGACTGTATGATTTTGCGCCAATGTCGGTGCGACTTTCCGCCATGTCGTATGATTCTGCGGATGCCCATGTAGCAGTACTAAAGGTGAACCGCTGCCTCCGATAGCCACTCTTACCGTCAGACCATTTTCCAGACGAACATCCTTGAGCGCAAACCCCGGAATAAACGGAGAAGCGCCGCATTCAATCAGTGTACTCATCACTTTCTCCCGTCATACCAGCTAACAGATGATGTTAAATAACGGCTATCCCGGACGACATTACGCAGGGTTCCAATATGTTCAATCTCAACTTCAATAACATCACCATCGTATAAAAACAGCGGCGGAACGCGTTTTTTGCCCACTCCACCAGGCGACCCTGTGAGGATCGTGTCGCCAGGGGAAAGCAGAGTAAAGGTGCTTATATAAGCAATGAGTGAAGCGATAGGATGGATCATATTTGCCGTAGATTCGTTCTGCACCTCCCGTCCGTTTAGTCGCGTCAGTAAACGTAGCGCCTGGGGATCGGGAATGTCGTCTGTGGTCACCAGACACGGACCGAATGCTCCTGTCGAAGGCCAGTTTTTTCCAGCCGTAAACCAGCTATGCTGCCAGTCCCTCACTGAACCATCCATATAGCAGCTGTATCCGGCGACATAATCTAAAGCATCCTCAGCGCTGACACGGGAGCATGGCCGCCCAATTACTACGGCTAATTCACCTTCGTAGTCGAACTCATTGGTATTTTCAGGCTTCAGCAGCGGGCCATTATGCCCGGTCTGAGAATCCGCAAAGCGGACAAAAAGAGTTGGAGCCGGGTTGGTTTCATTAAACTCAATACGCTTATCGGCGTAATTCATTCCGACACAGATGATCTTCTGCGGATCGTCAATCACCGGCAGAAAGGCGACATCCTGGTAGTAATAATCCGCCGGCTCATCACACCATAACGCCGCATCCGTCAGCGCGTTAGCACATAGTAGAGATTTCAACGTGGGATATTTGTTGCCAAGCCGCCGCGAGAGATCGATTATTCCGGTTTCCTGCATAATGCCGTAGCATTTGCCACCGTTCACAAGATATTGAACCAGTTTCATTACAGTCTTCTTCCTTAACCGCGCGGGGATGCAGGGCGTTTCAACCACGGCCGCCGTGAATAATGCGCAACCTCAAAATTTTCAATATCCGGCAAGTATTGCAATGTCCAGGCTATCGCATCTTCGCCTGCGACCAGCATCTCCCGTTTGAGTTCACTGATTACAAAGGAGATCGTTTCCTCTGCCGCCGTAATTTCGCAGCGATCGAGTGAAACAGTGATAGCATTGGTATCAGCACTCGCGGCAAGCTGCGCCAGGCGCGCCAAAGCAGGTTCATCTAATGAGACAGTGAGGATCCCGTTGCGTTGGCAGTTATCATCGAAAATGCCTGCAAATGTGCTACCTATCAGCCCCCGTACTCCTAGTTGTTTTAATCCCCATACGGCGTGTTCGCGACTCGATCCACAGCCAAAATTGGGGCCAACCAGCAGGAATGTCGCGCTCTGCCAGCCCGGCATGTTCAGAATAAAATCAGGATTTGGTTGGCCGCCAGCCATAAAGCGACGATCGAAAAACACCCCTTTATCCAGCCCCTGGCGATCGATCCCTTTCAAGAACTGTTTTGGCATAATCACATCGGTGTCGATATTCGGTTCCAGCATCGGCGCAATTCGCCCGCTGATTTGCTTAAACGTATCCATCTTATTCCCCTGCCTGAAGTAATGAGCGAACATCGACCAGATGCCCAGCTACCGCCGCCGCTGCAACCATCGCCGGACTCATCAAATGCGTTCTTGCTCCAGCGCCCTGTCGTCCAGGGAAATTACGGTTCGTACCTGATGCACAGCGATCTCCGGGCGACAACACATCTTCATTCATCGCAAGGCACATTGAGCAACCTGACTGCCGCCATTCAAAACCGGCAGCAATAAAGATTTTCGCCAGCCCTTCTTCTTCCGCCTGGCGTCTGACCATTGTTGAACCGGGCACAATGATCCCGCGAACATGGCTGGCGATTTTGCGCCCTTCAAGCACCTTCGCAACGGCACGCAAATCCTCAATGCGGCCATTTGTGCATGAACCAATAAAAGCGTGAGAGATACGAATATCTTTCAGCAACATGCCAGCCGTTAATCCCATGTAATGAAGGGCCTTCTCAAGCGCCAGGCGTTTAAGCTGATTGGTTTCCTGTTCCGGGAAAGGGACACGTCCGGTGATGGAACCCGTTTGATCCGGGCTGATTCCCCAGGTGACTTTAGGCTCAAGATCATGGCAGTTGATCGCCACCGTCTTATCAAATACCGCATCAGCATCGCTGCTCAACTGTGACCATTCCAGCAATGCCTGCTGCCAGAGTTCACCTACAGGCATTTGCGGTTTACCGTAGATATAGTCAAAAACCTTTTTATCCGGCGCAATAATGGCACCACGCGCCCCCGCTTCTACCGCCATGTTGCAGAGCGTCATTCGTCCTTCAACGCTCAACGCGCTGATGGCCTCCCCCTCAAATTCAATGGCATATCCGGTAGCGCCATCAGCGCCAATACGTTCAAGCAATTCAAGAACAATATCTTTTGCGGAACAGGCGAAAGGTAGCTCTCCCTGAACGCTTACGCGCATGGTTTTGAGCTTGCGGTAAACCAGCGTCTGCGTGGCCAGCAGATGTTCAATTTCCGACGTCCCGATACCAAAGCCCAGCGCGCCAAATGCACCGTAGGTTGTCGTGTGACTATCCCCGGCGGCGATCACCATTCCAGGCATCACTAGCCCTTGTTCATGAGCAACCACGTGTTCAATCCCCTGACGCGGATCCAGCACATCAAATAATGTGATGCCAAAGTCGGCGGCATTTTCCCGAAAGTAATCAACCTGTAGCTGTCCTCCCGGATCTGTCATTAAGACATCCCGTTGCGACCGAGTAGGATTAACATGGTCAATATTCAATAAAAACGTGTCGGGGTGCCGAACGGTGCGACCGCGCTCTCTTAACCCGCTAAATGCCTGCGGGCTGGTATATTCATTAAGTATTGAACGATCAATATAAAGTAAAACATGCCCTTCGTTATCAAGTTCACGAATGGTATGTGACTCAACTAATTTCTCATACAGCGTTTTAGCAGACATATATATTCCTGGAGCAACGAATATCCGGGTAGCCAAATATTCACAGTTTAAGCTTTTAGCTATAGTGACACATTAATGAAAAAATGATGATTCCATTATGGAAAGTATAAAAAAACACTTCGTGTCTATAATCAGAAAGTCTCCTGAATTGACTGTGTTTTGATTTGCGGTTGTTTCTCATATTTTGCGAAAATAAACCGGCAGATAAATAATCCAATCCCCAGCATCACCAGACATGATACCGCAATAGCATTCCATCCCTGCCAGGAGAAAAGATACCCGTTTAAATACCCCATTACTGCACCGCCAGAGTAGTAGCAAAGCAGATAAAACGATGTCGCCTGTCCTTTTGCTTTTGGACTCCTTGAACTGACCCAGGCTAATACGGTGGAATGAGCAGAGAAAAATGCGACTGACAGTAAAACGATACCTGAGATGAAAACCCACAGATAGGGGGCGATCAGCGTGAGAAATGCACCGACCATCATACAGATGAGCAGCATACTGATCGCATTCATCGACCCAATATTCAACGCGACACGGGCAGCATATGGCGCAAGAAAAAAAGTTAATGAGAAGCTGACAGGAATCAAACCTATCCAAGTGTAGCTCAGCTCATAAGGCGGTCGATGCAGGTAAAACGCCAGAAAATTAAAGATGGACGTAAAAGAGCCGAAAAGAATAAATCCAATGACAAAACATAATGATACGCGGATATTCTTAAAATGTTCCAACCCGCCTTTCAACACTGCACCAAGCTGTAGTGAAGGTGTAGGAATAAACTGTCGGGATGTCGGGAGAAACAACTTCACCGCGAGTGCCATAGCAATCAGAACACCACCGAAGATAAAGAAAATCGTATCTATAGATACGTGCTCCATCATCAAAGTTGCAAACACACGACCAGACATACTCCCTAGCGAATTGCCGAAAATAAAATATCCAGTAACAATCCCTGCCAAAGCAGGAGAGACTTCTTCACTGATATAGACTGTAACAGCCGCCGTAATACCACTTACTGCAATGCCGAGCAAAGCGCGGTATACCACCAGCATCGGCCATGATGATGCAGTTGCGCACAGTAGAGTTAAAGTACCTCCTGCCAGCAACGAATAAAAAATGATTGGCTTTCGCCCAAAACGGTCAGATAACGTGCCGCTAAATAACATGGCTAATGCCAGAAACCCCACCTCAGCAGACAAAATCATCCCTACCTGATTCAATGGGATATTATAAACCTCACTTAACTTTGGTAATAAAGCCTGGATTGAATATAAAGACGCCAACTCTGCCAACCCAGCCAGAGGTAATATCATTAAAATAGGCAAGTACTTACCTATTGTCTCTTCAATATTATTTTTCATACACAATGTTCCGTAAAAGATCCTGATTGCCATATGCCTGTTTGCCAGCAAACATCCGCGTATACAATATTTATCTTTTACGTTTACAGAATTGACAGCGTTCACATTTTATTTTTCTTAATAGAGACAAAATGGAATCAAGTGTTTTATGAAATGTAGATCATCTAAGAATGACGCGGTAATGGCAACGTAGTAAGTTATGAACTATACCCGTGATCATTGAAGATGCTTGATTTCGAAGAAAATCAGGATCATGTTAACGGCTATGAATATTGAGCTGACCGCAGAACAAAAAATCGCACTCGAAGCATTGCAACGAAAAAGTCGTGCCCCCCATATCCGCGACCGGGTCCGCTGCGAATTGCTTTCGTCAGAAGTCTGGTCAACCGGCATGATTTGAATCGCCACGGATAATTGGACTGACCCCGTCTCCATAGACGATCCTGCCCTATAGTTGAGCATAGCAACTGTCCTCGAACCCGATTACGAAGCATGTTGGTGATACAACGGATCCCATGCTTCATTATTTTTCAGCATTGCGTTAAGGATGGTCAGTAGTTTTCTGATGCAGGCGGTCAGTG
>OKVU01000627.1_pt1 | contig 8134 bp, 5 predicted proteins | sample 1606901 | NCBI WGS metagenome assembly OKVU01 (sample SAMN03281017, study PRJEB24777) | human gut metagenome | isolation source: fecal sample PR221 from 1 month old male Chinese infant, caesarean... | reverse complement strand
CGACGATGACCGGCAAGCCATCCAGTATACCAGCAAAAAGAAATCTTCGGTGCAGGGATTAATAAAGCCATATTTGTGATTCCGATCACACTTGTTAAATCCTATAATTAATTGCAGTTAAAAAATTTAACAAACACATGAGTAACTTTTTATGGCTGAAACAAAGTCTCAACAATCAAGGCTCCTAGTGACGCTGACTGCGCTATTTGCAGCGTTCTGCGGCCTCTATCTATTAATCGGCGGGGCATGGCTGGTCGTGCTTGGCGGCTCCTGGTACTACCCTATCGCCGGGCTGGTGATGCTGGGCGTGACCGTAATGCTGTTCCGCGGCAAGCGCGCTGCGCTGTGGCTGTACGCCGCGCTGCTGCTGGCGACCATGATCTGGGGCGTCTGGGAAGTTGGTTTCGACTTCTGGGCGTTGACGCCGCGTAGCGATATCCTCGTCTTCTTTGGCATCTGGCTGATCCTGCCCTTTGTCTGGCGTCGTCTGCCGGTGCCTTCCGCTGGCGCCGTTGGCGCGCTGGTCGTCGCCCTGCTGATCAGCGGCGGCATGCTGACCTGGGCTGGTTTTAACGACCCGCAGGAAGTCAACGGCACCCTGAGCGCCGACGTTACGCCGGCCGCACCGATTTCCACCGTCGCCGACGGCGACTGGCCGGCCTATGGCCGTAACCAGGAAGGCCAGCGCTTCTCCCCGCTGAAGCAGATTAACGCCGATAACGTGAAGAACCTGAAGGAAGCCTGGGTGTTCCGCACCGGCGACCTGAAACAGCCGAACGATCCGGGTGAAATCACTAACGAAGTGACGCCGATTAAAGTCGGCGATACGCTCTTCCTGTGTACCGCTCACCAGCGCCTGTTTGCGCTGGACGCCGCCACCGGTAAAGAGAAGTGGCATTTTGACCCGCAGCTGAACGCCGATCCGTCGTTCCAGCACGTCACCTGCCGCGGTGTTTCTTATCACGAAGCGAAAGCGGATAACGCCCCTGCCGACGTCGTCGCCGACTGTCCGCGCCGCATTATCCTGCCGGTGAACGATGGTCGCCTGTTCGCGGTAAACGCCGACAACGGTAAGCTGTGCGAAACCTTTGCTAATAAAGGTATTCTCAATCTGCAGACCAACATGCCGGTCACCACGCCGGGCATGTATGAACCCACTTCACCGCCGATCATCACCGATAAAACCATCGTGATTGCCGGCGCGGTCACCGATAACTTCTCTACCCGCGAGCCGTCAGGCGTGATCCGCGGCTTTGATGTGAATACCGGTAAACTGCTGTGGGCCTTCGATCCGGGTGCGAAAGATCCGAACGCCATCCCGAGCGATGAACATCACTTCACGCTCAACTCGCCGAACTCATGGGCGCCTGCCGCCTACGACGCTAAGCTGGATCTGGTCTATCTGCCGATGGGCGTGACCACTCCGGACATCTGGGGCGGCAACCGTACGCCGGAGCAAGAGCGTTATGCCAGCTCGATTGTGGCACTGAACGCCACCACTGGTAAGCTGGCCTGGAGCTATCAGACCGTCCATCACGATCTGTGGGATATGGACATGCCTTCCCAGCCGACGCTGGCTGATATTGAGGTCAACGGCAAAACCGTACCGGTCATCTATGCCCCGGCGAAAACCGGCAACATCTTCGTACTGGATCGTCGTAACGGCGAGCTGGTGGTCCCGGCGCCGGAAAAACCAGTACCGCAGGGCGCTGCCAAAGGTGATTACGTTACCAAAACCCAGCCCTTCTCCGATCTGAGCTTCCGTCCGAAGAAAGATCTGACCGGCGCGGACATGTGGGGCGCCACTATGTTCGACCAGCTGGTGTGCCGCGTGATCTTCCACCAGCTGCGCTATGAAGGTATCTTCACCCCGCCGTCTGAGCAGGGCACGCTGGTGTTCCCGGGTAACCTGGGGATGTTTGAATGGGGCGGTATCTCCGTCGATCCGAACCGTCAGGTGGCTATCGCCAACCCGATGGCGCTGCCTTTCGTCTCAAAACTGATCCCGCGCGGGCCAGGCAATCCGATGGAGCCGCCGAAAGATGCGAAAGGCTCTGGTACCGAGTCCGGCGTGCAGCCGCAGTACGGCGTCCCGTACGGCGTAACGCTGAACCCGTTCCTGTCGCCGTTCGGCCTGCCGTGCAAACAGCCGGCCTGGGGATATATCTCCGCCCTGGATCTGAAAACCAACGAAGTGGTATGGAAAAAACGTATCGGTACTCCGCAGGACAGCCTGCCGTTCCCGATGCCGGTTAAACTGCCGTTTACCATGGGGATGCCGATGCTGGGCGGTCCGATTTCCACGGCCGGTAACGTCCTGTTCATCGGCGCGACTGCAGATAACTACCTGCGCGCGTACAATATGAGCAACGGCGAGAAGCTGTGGGAAGCCCGTCTGCCAGCCGGCGGTCAGGCGACTCCGATGACCTACGAAGTGAATGGCAAACAGTATGTTGTCATCTCTGCCGGCGGTCACGGCTCGTTCGGTACCAAAATGGGCGATTATATTGTCGCCTATGCGCTCCCGGATGACGCCAAATAAAACGCAAAACGGCAACGAAAGTTGCCGTTTTTTTTGGTGTTCCGTCCTTCTTCCCGTAGGGGATGGCAGCAGGTCGCAGAGACTTAAACCGTGAACCCCAACATCATCCCGGTGTCTTCATGTTCCAGCAGGTGGCAGTGGGCCATATAGGCAAACTCCTTCGGCGCCGGATGATCAAACTTCACTAATACTTCACTCACGTCCCCTTCCACACGAACGGTGTCTTTCCAGCCGCGACGATGCGCCGCTGGCGGCTTGCCGTTTTCGCTGAGGATACGGAACTGGGTGCCGTGGATATGGAACGGATGCAACATCATGTCGCCCTTACCTGAAATCACCCAGCGCTCATACTGGCCTCTGGCGGCGGCAAACATCGGCTCATTCATGTCGAAGGCTTTGCCGTTGATGCGGTTGGCGTTATGGAAATCAAAGCCCTTGCCTGACGACATGCCATGCTCCATGCCGGATCCGTGGTTCATGCTCATGTCGCCGTGATGCATATTCCCCATGTCGCTCATGTCGCCATGCCCCATCCTGCCGTGATCCATTCCGGCCATCGCCTGGTCGCCATACTTCTCCATCAGCGCCTGCATGCCCATCCGGTCGAGCATCGGATCCATCGACAGCTGGAGCTGACGCTGCGTCAGCCCCGTCAGGGACGGTAACGCCGGGAGAGCGGCCAGAGTATCCAGCAGCTTGCCGGAGGCGGGAATGACCAGCGGCTGGACGCGCAGTACCGGCTGTGGTTTATCAAAAGGCGCAATCGCCATGCCCATCTGGCTCACCGGCAGAGTCACCAGATCGAAAGGTTTACCGTCGCTGGTGTCCACCAGCACCTCAAAGCGTTCCCCCATCAAGACCGGCAATTCATCGACCTTGACCGGCTCGGCCAACAGACCGCCATCGCTGGCCACTACGTACAGCGGGCGCTTATCGCTGGTGGCAAAATTGAGGGAACGGGCATTACAGCCGTTCAGCAAGCGCAGGCGCAGCCAGCCGCGCGGCGCGGCATGTTCGGGATAGAGGGCCCCATTGGTCAGTAGCGTATCGCCAAACCAGCCGACGGCGGCGCTCATCACATCCAGCTGATAGTCGATCTCGCCGGCGGCGGTGAACTTCTTATCCTGGACGATCACCGGCACATCATCGATTCCCCACTGCTTAGGCAGCAGCAGGCGCCCGCTCTCTTCATCCTCGATCAGCACCAGGCCGGCCAGCCCCATCGCCACCTGCCGGCCGGTGCTCCCATGCTGATGCGGATGAAACCAGCAGGTCGCCGCCCGCTGCGTTGGCGTGAAGCTTACCGTGCGGGTGGCGCCCGGCGCGATAACCCCCTGTGGCCCCCCGTCGACCTCGCCCGGTACCTCCAGACCATGCCAGTGCAGCGTGGTCTCTTCCGCCAGCTGGTTAGTAATATCCACCGTGACGGTCTTCCCCTGCGTGAGCTGTAGCGCAGGGCCCAGCAGCGACCCGTTGTAGCCCCAGGTAGTGGCATTCAGGGCGCCAAACCGCGTTTTGCCCGCCTGGATCCTGAGCGCGATGCGGTTGCGCGCATCGGCGGCTAACAGCGACGGTATCGGCAGAGCCGGGCGACTGGCGGCAAAGACCGCCCGGCTCCATAACGGCAATGCGCTGGCCATGCCGACCGCGGCGGTCAGTTTGAGGAAGTCTCGACGTTGCATATTCACATCCTTTTATTCTGCGGGCGAATATTTGAGCTTAAACCCTACCGTAACGGGAAGGTCAAGCAGAAGAGTAAGAATAAAGATCGGCGCTGTGTAACGAAGTATGCTAATTTGAAGCGTCGGTGATCTAATGGTAGAAAAAATGAAGACGCTTTTCAGAACAATGGTACTCGGCAGCCTGCTTGCTCTCTCCGCCAACAGCTACGCGCTCAGCGAATCCGAAGCGGAAGATATGGCTGATTTAACCGCGGTTTTTGTGTTTCTGAAAAACGACTGTGGCTACCAGAACCTGCCCAACACGCAGATCCGTCGCGCGCTGGTGTTCTTTGCCCAACAGAACCAGTGGGACCTGAGCAACTATGACAGCTACAACATGAAAGCGCTTGGCGAAGACAGCTATCGCGATCTTAGCGGCATTAACATTCCGACGGCGAAAAAATGTAAAGCGCTGGCCCGCGATTCGCTCAGCCTGCTGGCTTACGTTAAATAATTCCCTGCGCGGGCGGCAACGCTCCGCGCCTTTAGCATTTCAATTTCCCCCTTTAAATATTTATATTTATTATTGTATATAAACAAACCTTATTTAATTGCGAACCTATCAATTTGCCAAATAAAGTAAACCCATAATAATGAAGAATGACTAAAAAACTAATAAAATATCATTATTCATATATTGCAAAATAAAAAGCACCCTTCTAGAATCCGGTAAAAATATACCTACTTCATGGACTGAAATTGTGAATATCTCGCTGACTCTTCGTGTTATCCCACTCGCCGCGCTGTTAGTAGCCGGCTGTAGCAATACCTCTTCCCGCCAGCCGGTTAAACCGATCGCCACGCCGCTGACGACACAGCAGCAGGCAGAGCAGGAGCGGGCGGCCAGCGAACAAGCGCGCATTGAATCCTGTCGCCAGGCGCTGGATTCGCTAAAAGAGGTTAACCCACAGCAAGCCACTAAACTCAGCAATGACTTTAACGCTTTAGTGCGCGCGGCGTCACAATATAATAGCGTGCGCGAGAAAGTGGCAGATCCTACCCGGCTTGGCATTGACTCCATGTATCAGTTTAAATCCATCAAACTGTGCGCCGATATCCAGAAAACGCTGATCGATAGCCTGGTACAGCGTGGTGAAAGCAAACAGCCATGAACAGAGCCGCCACGCTGACCCTCAACGCGCCCCTGCTGATGCTCGTCGCTGCGCTGGCGCTTTCAACCCCCTTCACCGCCGGCGCCGCGCCGGCCTTTCTTGATTACGCCCAACAGCAAACCCAGCAATCTCAGGCGCAAGAAAAAAATGATGCCGCAAGCGCAAAACAAACACAAGAAAGCCGCCAGAGCGCAGATAATAAAAAAACCGGTACCAGCACCTCACAATTACAAAAAAGAATCACCAGCCAGCAGGCGGCGATTGCACAAAAAGATAAGCTTATACAGCAATTAAAAAAACAGCTTGCCGCTACGCCGCAAACGGATACTGCCGGAGCGAATGAGCAAGCGGCGTTGAATAAGAGAATTAATGAATTACAGGTCGCCTTAAGCGCCGCTACTGCAGAAAAAGAGGCATTAATAAAAAAAGCAGGCGTTGTGCAGAATAATAATCTACAGCAAAGCCAGGCCGCGGCGCGTCAGCAGATCCAGCAATTAACGACGCAGATTCAGCAAGCCGAAGCTGAAAATAAACGCCTCAGCGCCAGCTTTACCACGCTTAATAAAGATAAACACGCGCTAATGACCCAACTGGCCGCAACGGAAAAAGAGAAACAGGCCGCTCTTGAGCAGGTCAAAGCGCTTAACGCTGACAAACAGCCGCTGACGACCCGGCTGGCCGCCGCGGAAAAAGAGAAACAGGCCGTCCTCGAGCAGGTTAAAGCCCTTAACGCCGATAAGCAGTCGCTGACTATTCGCCTCGCCGCTGCGGAGAAGGCGCAGCAGGCCGCTCTTGACCAGGCTAAAGCGCTTAACGCTGACAAACAGCCGCTGGCGACCCGGCTGGCCGCCGCGGAAAAAGAGAAACAGGCCGTCCTCGAGCAGGTTAAGGCCCTTAACGCCGATAAGCAGTCGCTGACTATTCGCCTCGCCGCTGCGGAAAAGACGCAGCAGGCTGCCCTCGATCAGGTCAAAGCCCTTAACGCCGATAAACAATCGCTGTCCACCCGGCTGGCCGCCGCGGATAAAGCGCCGCATGGCCCCGCTAACGACGCCGCTGCGCCAAAAAATGAGCCACCAGAGATGGCGGCCATAGTGGCAGCCTATCGCCTGCAGGCGGATAAAGACAACGCCCAGCTACGGATGAAAGAAGATGAAATCGAACTGCTGAGAACGCAGCTTTCTGTACAGTCCAAAACGCGCAGCGGCGAGAGCGCCGCTGCCAAACTCAGCGCATCGGGAGAACAGCAGGCTTATGCGATCGGCGCCTCGATGGGAAGCGAGGCGCTCAACGTCCTTACCACCCGTCGCACTCAGGGAGTTACCGTCGACGCAGGCCTGGTGCTGCAGGGCATCGAAGATGCCTTTCGCGGCCAGCTTCGTCTCGGAGAGCAGGAACGTAACAAGGCGCTGTTTGATGTGTCGCAGCAGGTTTTTCAGAACCTGAATAAAATAGAGCAGAAAAACATCAGTGCCGGCAAGAAATATCAGCAGGCGTTTGCGCGCAAAAAAGATGTGGTTTTTAAAGAGGGCGTCTACAGCCGCGTCGATTACCCGGGTAAAGGAAAAATAAGCGGTAATGACCTGGTTACCGTGGTGATCAAAGAGATGCTGACGGACGGGACGGTGATCAACGATATGGAAGCGAAAGATCAGGCGCTTACGCAAAAGCTGGATGCCTATCCCCCGGTGTTTCGCGAACCGCTGAAGCGTCTACAGAACCACGGCTCTGTGACGCTCGTCGTCCCGCCTGAAAAGGCCTATGGCAGTAAAGGATTACCGCCAAAAATCCCGCCAGGCGCCACCATGGTTTATTCCGTGCGGATAGTAGATAGCCAACCCGAGCCGGCAAAATAGCCTCATCCTCTCCACCGCCCTTCCGGGGCGGTGGCTGTTATTCCTGCCTCATTGCTGCAATAACCGCCGTGCATCCTCATCTATAGTTGTCTATGATGTTGCACTCGTTTTACGGGTGTAACAGATGTTAACGAAGGAGGAGCCTTATCGTGGCCGATAATCCACTGTGGCATGAAACGCTGCATGACCATTTTGGTCAGTATTTTAGCGTTGATAACGTGCTGTACCACGAAAAAACCGATCATCAGGATCTGATCATCTTTGATAACCGCGCCTTTGGCCGGGTGATGGCGCTGGATGGCGTCGTACAAACCACCGAACGCGACGAGTTCATCTATCACGAAATGATGACCCATGTGCCGCTGCTGGCTCACGGCAACGCGAAGCATGTGTTGATCATTGGCGGCGGCGATGGCGCGATGCTGCGCGAAGTCTCTCGTCACCGTAGCATCGAAACCATCACCATGGTGGAAATCGACGCCGGGGTAGTTTCATTCTGCCGCCAGTACCTGCCGAACCATAACGCCGGCGCCTATGACGATCCGCGCTTTACGCTGGTGATTGATGATGGCGTCAATTTTGTTAATCAGACGACGCAAACGTTTGACGTGATCATTTCGGACTGTACCGACCCTATCGGCCCGGGAGAAAGCCTGTTCACCTCGGCTTTTTATGAAGGCTGCAAACGCTGCCTGAACCCGGGTGGGATCTTTGTTGCCCAGAATGGCGTCTGCTTCCTGCAACAGGATGAAGCGGTAGGCAGCCATCGCAAGCTAAGCCACTATTTTCGCGACGTCAGCTTCTACCAGGCGGCAATTCCAACCTATTACGGCGGGATCATGACCTTTGCCTGGGCGAGCGACAATGAGGCGCTGCGCCATCTCTCCAGCGAAATCATTCAGG
>OKVU01000624.1_pt1 | contig 8210 bp, 9 predicted proteins | sample 1606901 | NCBI WGS metagenome assembly OKVU01 (sample SAMN03281017, study PRJEB24777) | human gut metagenome | isolation source: fecal sample PR221 from 1 month old male Chinese infant, caesarean... | reverse complement strand
CGACCAGTTGAGCGGATTCGCGTTTAAACTCTGCGCTGAAATTTCTTTTTTTCATTATGACACCTGTGTTGTTCTGAGGTGAGCATATCACCTCTGTTCAGGTGGCCAAATTCAGTAAACCACTTCAATAAGCAGGGTCGTCTTCCCTGATCGCTTTATCCATCATAAGATTTAACACATTCTCGGTATGCTCGCTTATGACCTCAAAATGCATATTTTACCTCTGCCTGACGTTTTACAAGCGAAACGGTGTGTAGTAATAATATAAATAAACTTAAAACAAGGGATTTATTTTCAGAATAAACCGAAAGAATGATTTTCTGCTGCCGTCAGGAGGGGTGTCCGATATATCGGGTTGTTTCCACGCTATTGATGTGCGTCACACATTGCGCTACGTTCTCTGTTATTCAGGTTGCCTTAAACCACGTGCGGAATGAATAATGCAAAAAAAGCCTGCCCGGCAGGGCAGGTTCTCCGGGAAAAAGTCATGTTATCTGGCGACAGGGAGCATCCGGCAGGCAGGTACAAGTTGAAAAGCCTGTGAGGCATACAGCAAACACCTTACAGCGTGCCATTTTCTCGCAGTATATCCGGCCTGACATAAAAAAAAGTAAGCATAAGTACTGTACAGATTAAAAGTAGCAACGTAACGGAACGAATGCCATCAGACGGCAGAAAAAGTTTCATCAGGCCCCGCCAGCTTTCCGGACAGGACTTTTACGTCTTCCATCCCACAGACTTCCCCCTTTTCACCGGTCAGAAACCAGACGCCAGTCGCGGCGACTCCCCGGTCGATATCTTCAACAGGTTCGTTTGATAAAAAAGCTATCTGCACAATGCCCTGGAAACTAATCCAGTAAAAACCGTCGTCCATACAGACGTCCTGCGGCTTTAGGGAACATTATTCAACTATAGTGAGTTATTGGGAAAAATCCCAAAATCTTGCTGCCGAATAAATTTCAGCTAAACCATAAGTATTATTTTTAATTTATCAATCGCCTGGACGTTTTATTGTGGACCACTGTTGAGGTACTCACATAAATAAAACACAGACCCCCGAATTCAGGATGAGCTTTTAAATTACTGGCTCATTCACTAAGTCAGGCTGAGAACACTGAAACCAGGTTCATGAAATAATACGAATGACTGAATGTTACGAGGTATATTATAAGAATTATCCTGGTATGGTTCGGGTGTGTTTTCAGGGTTGAAGCGACACGGATGGCTGCTACGCTTAATTCTGTCTGAGACAACCTGAATTATCCTTCATCCCTGTACGAGGAACAGATTATGACTCAACGCCGTGGTGGTTCTGGTAATTTTGCCGAAGATAAGCAACGCGCTTCAGAAGCCGGCCGGAAAGGCGGGAAAATGAGTGGCGGGAATTTCAAACATGATCCTGAGCGTGCCTCAGAAGCCGGTAAAAGGGGAGGGCAAAACAGCCGTGGGGACCGTAACGCCTGATCAATGTTAACAGTACCTGCTCATGGCTGCCCCTGTACAGCAGCTGTAATCAGCACGGTAAGCAGGGGCAGAAAGGTATCCGGTAAAACATTCTTTTTTTTACGGATACGGTGAAAAGTATTAAGAGAATATCACCGGGCCGGGTCATGCCGGAGTATTCGTTAAGTTTCCGGTAAGCTCACTGATTTTTTTGCTCTTTTATTATCGTACATATTGCGATCGCTCTGAATCAGCATATCTGATAACGGAACTGTATCACCGGGTGTATTTATGCTGACACCCCATGAATAACTTAACGGTAAACTGCTTCCGTTATTCTGGTTATATATACTCGTTAAATTACTCATTTTTTCTGTAAACAGGATGATTTCCCGCATATCTGAACAGTCGGTGAGTACCACAAATTCATCACCGCCCAGACGGGCAAGGATATCCCCCTGTCCGGCACTCCGCCTGAGTATCCCGGCAAACTGTTGCAGTAACTGGTCGCCTGCCACGTGTCCGTATTTGTCATTAACCGGTTTAAGGTTATCCAGGTCAAAAAGAATTATGCAGAAAGTCTGATTACGCTTTTTTCTGAGGGTTATCCAGGGCTCACATTTCTTATAAAATCCCCGTCGGTTAAGAACGCCGGTCAGCGCATCCGTCAGGGCAAGACTGATAATATAAAACTCCTCCTCAACCAGAGCAGCAATATCCTTAAGCAGGGTTAATTCTTCCCCGTCAGGTATCCGGGGTCTGGTGTCAACCACACACAACGTTCCGGCGATGTCGCCACCGGGGAGACGCAGCGGGCATCCCGCGTAAAAGCGAATAAAAGGAACACCTGTCACCAGTAGGTTAGCATTAAAGCGTTCATCGGCACTGGCATCTTCAACAACGAGCATTTCCTCCGAATGAACGACACAGTTGCAGAAAGAAACGACTTGTGATGCATCTTTTTCGTTGAGGCCAGAACAGAACATCAGCGCCGGCCTGTCTTTTTCAATCAGGCTTATAAGCCCGACAGGTGCAGATAAGCAACGCCTTGCAACACGGGTCAGACGATCAAACCGTTTCTCTTCCCGGTTATCAGGCAGATCCAGCATATAAAGTGAATGAAGACGTTTTGCATCATTTACGGGTAACATTTTTATTATCTCGGAGTTTATTGCAGTATTGTCAGTCCAGACCCGAATATAAACAATACCGAAGAAACGGCTTTGTCCATGATCATCATCGGATTCATCTGCTCATCTGATAATTTTCAGGCAGTTTGTTCAGTTACGCTTAAGTAATCCTGATAAGGGTTGTCTTTTATTTTTTTATGACCATGGGGAGTGAGAGATTTTTCCTCCACGGGGAGTACTGAACATAAGGAAACGGGAAGCCATAAAATGAACTCTCCTGCACAGAAATCCGGGCTGTGCAGGAGGGCATGCAAATGCATCTTCGTTACATAATACAAAATAAACGAAGCCGGTATGTTATCTATAGGAATGTGCCTGGAATATGTGTCATGATCCAGGGCTGCATGCCAGACAGACTGATATTCTGAAATTTTCGTGAAACCAGGTATTTTCAGAATTACGCCAGCTTATGAATGACATCATGCTGGTACAGAGTATGCCGAACCTGCGCTGTCGGAACAGAGGTTATCCTTAATATATGATATTCCTGTCCGGCACCTTCCCGACAAGCTGTCATGCTTCATTTTTTACACAAAGTGTAAACAGTTGCGCATATATTTAATTAAGGTTTACCCGTTTCACATTGAGGTCGTATTTTAATTTACGTATCGCCGTTACATAGGCATAACATCTTTTCTCATCCCATTCTGCAAGCATACGGATACAGAGGCGGGAGAGGACAGACGCTTGTGAGACTTCTTCATTAGCGGATAGCATTTCCCAGATCACTTCACTTATTAACAGTTCAGAAAGGGCTGACAAAATTAACGCTCCGGTATTTAATTCTGCAGTTCAGGATTTACCATCAATCCCGCTGCGCGTAATAGACATGAACTTGCCTGGCTGAGGATAAGGTGACAGAGTTTAGCATACGGTTTGAATTATGTTATGACCCGTCAGGGCAACAGTGGCTCCGGCGCAATGGTATCCGTCCTGCTATTGAGCGGGTGAAAAGCATCATACTATTGTAACCCTTACACGACGAGACCCACGTCTCCTGCCATCCTGCCGGAAGTCGGGCTTTGTGTTGTTATCTTTACCCTTTCTGCTATCCTCAGTCCGTCAGTCTGCCCCGGTTATACGTGCAACAAAAGGTGTACATCTGCTGTTTAACCACTGATAGGAGTCAGGATGGTTGCTTTTTTTTCCGGTCTGTTGACCTCAAGAAGGCCTTCCTTCTGCATTGCGGTCATGTCCCGGCAGCGCTATGAACCTGGCCGGCAGCAGTAATTACACTGTTATACTTTTCGGCTCAGCAATGTGATTTTGTTGAGCCCTTTAACTGACGGATGACGTAATGGATACCCTCTTGCCGGTCTATTCTGCAATACAGAAAGCCATTGCCGACGCTGCTCCCGGCGCTAAAACGGCAGAAATGAATTTGCAATTAATAAAATATGCCGACACATTAAAACATCTTAACTGTGAAGTGATCTGTGAAGGCATTGGCATTAATAAATCATTCAGAAGTGAAGTTCTAAGAATAATGAAAATCGCGGAAAGACTAAAAGCGGCCGGTCTTGATGCATCGCGCCTGTGAATTAAATTTTTTAACACGAACCGTAACTCTCTGTGTCTTCCGGTCCTGAGTTGCATCCGGGCAGTTTTACATATTAACCCGCGTCTGATGATTACCAGTATGAGGATCAGAAACAGTAACGGAAGGGATGACCTGTTGCTGCCGCTGACATCCTTACCGGAAAAACTGAAAAAGGATGGCCGGGCACGACAGTCAGTCTGAAGCCAGATTGATGACATCTTCGTCGGTAACGCCGGCCCGGCAGACACATCACAATGAACCATCAGTGCTGGCGTGTTCTTCCGCCATTACTGCCCTGCACTGTGGTCTTCTTCAGATTTGTCCGTAACGTGTTTATATCTCCCTGGAGTATGCCATCAGGATTGGGGGGCGGGCTTTCACGTCTGTCCCGCTGGATCAGCGAAGTCAGTGCCGGTATTTACCTGGCCGTACAGGGGGAAACTGTTCCGCAGGTGAACGGGTAATGCCCTTCTTCCTCCGCGATCGCTGAACACTGGCTGCTTCTGCGTAAGAAGTAAGAGTGTCAATTGCACCCTGATAGGCGAGACATCTTTCACTGTTCTGTTCTGTTCTGTAAGCATGCGCGCCCGCAATGCAAGAATTATCGAGGCGGTCGTGACAGGCTGAGCCGTTAAAAGAACATCGAAGGCAGCTTCCCCGACAAGTTCATTAAGATTATATGGCCTTTCTTTGCTGTTCATCAGACGCATTACCATGGGTATTCTGACATAACGGGAAGGTATTCATCCGGCCAAGTCAGAAAAAGGGGTGAAATATCTGTTATGCAACAGGCGGTCAGAGGATGCACTGTGCCTGCTGCCGTACGCCATTCCGGATGGAGGGAAAGGCCCTGATTACACGACAGTGAAACTCTGTAACTGCCATCTGAAATTCTGTTTTTGCTGTTTTGCCGGCAGGCTTTCACAGGTATTGCCCTGGGCGTTATCACTGCAGTACGCAAAGGAACCTTAAACCTGAACCGTTCAGCAGGGCCGGGTTCAGCCAGGCCATCCGATCGCCGGAAGCATGGCGGGGATGGACAGGTTTTTCCCTCTCCGGGATCTGAATGATTCCGGTCACAGCACGAATAAATTTCATTAATAGACAGGTGTATTCACACTATACAGAACTTTCGCAGTTTACGAGTACTCTTTACGCGTGAATATTCACAGAAAAATGTTGCATTCTTATTCATGATGTATCGGGAATAATTAATACGTAGCCCGATCATAGTTTGTTAGCTTATTAAAATATATTTACGATAATTCGAATCAGTTGCGTCAACTGATAGCGGAGGGTGAAGGTGTATTCATTACTTCTGGTTCTTTGAAATGTGTCAAATATTTAGGATAAAGATTTACTCCCTCTGGACAGCAGCCATCCTTGCGAACACAATCATGATGTAGATATGTAACAACTCAGTGATCAATTCTTTTTTCCGGGAATATGGATGTCGTATATTCCCGGTTCTTTTATGCATGATTTTTGCACCGGATCACATTTATTGCTGAAATAGTCTGTGTTAAGCTTGAACTGATTAAAACCTTAATTCCGATCTGTGGACAATAAACATGTATTCCTACATTGCACGCCAGCCCATTTTTGACCGGGAAATGCGCACTATCGCTTATGAGCTTCTTTTCAGGGATGGTATGAATAATGCTTTTCCTGATGTTTCGCCAGAATATGCCACTTCACGGGTGATATCAGATCAGTTTCTGTGCATTCCTGTTCCCCGCATTGCCTGCAGTCATAGTGCTTATATCAATGTTCCGCACCAGATGCTCATCAGTGGCCTGGGAGACGCTTTGCCGCACGAGAATGTGGTTATCGAAATTCTTGAAAACGCCATACCTGATGAAAGGCTCTTCGATGCGGTAAAGGACCTGCATAACAAAGGCTATCAGCTTGCCCTCGATGATTTCACGATGAAAGACTCGTGGGATCGCTTCCTCAGGTATATCAGTGTCATTAAATTTGATATAAGAGGAAATAGCTATCAGGATATCCTTCATTATATAAACGTAAAACAAGATTGGTTAAAAGCCACAGAATTTCTCGCAGAAAAAGTGGAGACGAAGGAAGAATTTGATCTGTACAGGAGCGCGGGTTTCTCTTTTTTTCAGGGGTATTTCTTTAGCCGGCCCGAGATTATGAAGAATAAATGTCTTCCTCAGAATACGTTCTCTTTGTGCAGGCTGATGATGGAGGTAAACAGGGAGGCCCCTGATTTTTCAGCTATTGAAAGCCTGCTAAAAACGGATCTGACGTTGTCTTATAAAATAATGCGTTATGTAAGAAACTTACTGTTTAAATCGCATGGCATTATGAAAACAGATAATTTTACCCTGAAAGAAATGCTGATGTATCTGGGGTGTGATGCGATAAGGCGTTTTGTTACGGTAGCTGCACTGGCAAATATGGGCGTGGCTGGCGTTTCTGAGTGCTATCATTTAAGTATGGTCCGCGGGAAATTTTGTGAACTGATTGCCCGCCAGACAGAACGCGCTTTATTACCCTGTAATGCATTTGTGTGTGGCCTGTTCTCCTTGTTAGATATTATTCTTGAAGTACCGATGGAAGATTTAATTAAACAGATATCAGTTCCGCATGCTGTCTCAGCTGCGCTTTGTGAACATCAAGGAGATCTTTATAACATACTGGCTCTTTCTCTGTGTTATGAACAGTATAACTGGGAAGGCGCTTCAGAAATCTGCCATACGCTGAATATCAGTGAGTTCTCCGTCATCGAGGCCATGCAGGCAGCGACAAAATGGGCGGACGAGATTTCTTTCGGTTAAGGCCCCTCTTTGCGAAGGCAGAGGTTGTTCCCACTTAAGCACTTAACCAGCCATTCCGGTTAAAAGGCAGGAGGTTTTCATGATGCAGCGCACCACACGGGGAAGCATTCCGGTTTTGCTTCCCTGGTATGCATAATGCCCTCCCCGGGCACGAAGCGGACTTTCGTAACCTCAGAAAATGTTTTTTTAATTTACCCATTCTTCCAGCACCAGGCCCGGCACCCGTTCAAACTCCCTCACATTATTCGTCACCAGTACGGCGCCAGCCGCAATTGCATGTCCGGCAATGGCCGTGTCGTTCGGGCCGATCGGCGTGCCGGCCATGCGCAGCGCCATCTTAATCTCAGTGGTCGCATCCACCGCGGCGCGATCCCAGGGCAGGACGGCATCGAGGCGGGCGCAGAACGCGTCAACCAGCGCAATGTGGCGCGGGGAGGCCTTCGGGCCGGTGGCGCCGGAGCGCATTTCGGCGTAAGTGATGGCCGAGACCACGATACGGTGGCCGCGCAGTACCGCCTGCTCCAGTCGCATCAGCACGGCTTCCGGCTGCTCGCGCATGATGAACGAGCAGATATTCGTGTCGAGCATATACATTTTGTTCACAGGTTAACTCGTCCTTCGTCGCTGACAACGTCCTCGCGCTCCGTCATAAAGTCCGGGTCTGCCTTTTCGAGCTCCAGGAATGAGCCCCAGGTCGGCCGGACGGGGCGCAGAATGATGCTGTCCCCTTCCCGGACGATCTCCAGCTCGCTCACCCCCTCAAAATCCATGTCACGAGGCAGACGGATGGCGCGGTTATTGCCGTTTTTAAAAATAGAAACTGTTCTCATAATTTCCTCCAGTTCCTGGAGTCGCCAGGTCGAATGAAAAACATACTCAAATACTGAAATCTTCATCATATGCCAAGTATATGTAGATGCATGATATATGTATAGTTATAGCATATGCAGATTTAGGGCATATGAATAGGTTTAACATATACTTACTTCTCACTTTTTCACCCTAGATCCGAAAAGCGGTAGACCCGGAGATTGATGAAATTATGTGAATTTTGACTCATATCTATTTCACCATGTCTCCACCATGCTACCTGTACTTGCTGGTTTATTTTGAATCGCCACGGATAATCTAGACACTTCCGAGCCGTTGATAATACTGGTTTTCATATTCTGTCGGTGACATCTGTTCGCTAGAACCATGCCGACGCTTACTGTTATAAAACATTTCGATGTAATC
>OKVU01000598.1_pt1 | contig 8777 bp, 8 predicted proteins | sample 1606901 | NCBI WGS metagenome assembly OKVU01 (sample SAMN03281017, study PRJEB24777) | human gut metagenome | isolation source: fecal sample PR221 from 1 month old male Chinese infant, caesarean... | reverse complement strand
CCAGAGCCTGATCATTGCCGCCAGGCCTGCAGCGGCAAGCCGCCTGGTTGGGGCTTACATGTGTTTTTATTCGCTGGGCAGCGCGGCAGGGGCTATCGTTGCCACACAGCTTTATTCCCACTGGGGATGGCAGGCGGTCTGCCTTGCGGGGGCCGCGGTCAGCGCGTGTGCATTTCTGATCTGGTCAGGATCGCGTCAATCATGATATTCGTTCTGCGTTTTAAAAGGGCCAGTCAAAAAGACCGTAACACTGACCTGATTGCTGCCAGCTATTTGTATCGCATACATTTTTTCAATGCTTTTAAACAGTTATGTTCATGTTGTATAATGACGTGCACTTTAACTAAAAAAAGAGTGCGACCATGATTGATTCCTCATTGCCATTAACCGACATTCATCGTCATCTTGACGGTAACATCCGGGCCCAAACCATCCTCGATCTTGGCCGCGAATTTAATATCGCTCTTCCCGCAACCACCCTCGACACGCTGCGTCCTCATGTCCAGGTCACCAGCCTTGAGCCCGATCTGGTTAGTTTCCTCGCCAAGCTCGACTGGGGGGTAAAGGTCCTGGCCTCGCTGGAAGCCTGTCGCCGCGTGGCGTATGAGAACGTCGAAGACGCGGCGCGAAATGGCCTGCACTACGTTGAGCTGCGCTTCTCTCCCCGCTATATGGCGATGACCCACCGGCTGCCGGTCGACGGCGTGGTAGAGGCGGTAATTGCCGGGGTTCAAGAGGGATGCCGCGATTTCCAGGTCGACGCCCGGCTGATCGGTATTCTGAGCCGCACCTTCGGCGAAGCCGCCTGTCAGGAAGAGCTGGCGGCGCTGCTCGCCCACCGCGAGGGCATCACAGCCCTCGACCTCGCCGGCGATGAGCTAGGCTTCCCGGGTACGTTGTTCCGCAACCATTTTAACCAGGCCCGCGACGCCGGGTGGCATATCACCGTCCACGCGGGCGAAGCGGCCGGCCCGGAAAGTATCTGGCAGGCCATTCGTGAGCTGGGCGCGGAGCGCATCGGCCATGGGGTTAAAGCGGTAGAGGATCCAGCCCTGATGGACTACCTGGCCGAGCACCGCATCGGGATTGAATCCTGCCTGACCTCGAACGTGCAAACCAGCACCGTGGCCTCCCTGGCCCAGCATCCGCTGAAGCAGTTCCTTGAGCACGGCGTGCTGGCGAGCCTCAACACTGACGATCCGGCGGTCCAGGGTGTGGACATCATTCACGAGTATACCGTGGCGGCGCCGGCGGCAGGGCTGAGCCGGGAGCAGATCCGTCAGGCGCAGATCAACGGCCTGACCCTGGCGTTCCTCGGCGAACAGGAAAAAGCCGCCCTCATTCAGCGGGTTGCCAAAGGCTGATAACCGGCCCGGCAGCCGTGCTGCCGGGCTCCTCCTCAGACCAGGCTGAGCGTGGCGCGATGTCTGGCCGACTCGATACCCAACTCAATCAGGGTCATTATCTGAATCGCCTCGCTGGCCGGGACCGGGTTTTCCCCTACGCCGTTAAGCGCGTCGCGGATAGCGGCATAGTAAGCGGGATAATTACCCGGTAGCGTCAGCCATTTCTCCTGACTACGTTCATCCCCTTCCGCGCGGGTCAGGGTACCGTCGCGCATATCATATCCCCAGTCCTCCTGCGGCAGCCGTTCACCGTTTTTTAGCCGCTCCTCCTGCGGGTCAAGGCCGTACTTAATATAGCTGGCCCGCGAGCCGTGGACGATAAAGCGCGCGCTCTCCGCGGCGGCGAGTAACGTACCATGCAGTACCACCCGCCGCTGCGGATAGGCCAGCACGGCGTGAAAATAGTCGGTGGATTGCGCGCCGGGCCGAAGCTGCGCGAGGTCCACCGTGATGCTTACCGGCAGGCCAAACAGCACCACGACCTGGTCGAGCAGATGCGGCGCGAGATCATACCATATGCCGCTGCCAGGACCTGCCTGCTCACGCCAGCGCTGGCGCACCTGTGGTCGGAAGCGATCGAAATGCGACTCGAAGTAACACACCTCCCCCAGCTGACCTTCGTTGATCAACGCGCTGACCGTTAAGAAATCGCTGTCCCAGCGCCGGTTATGAAACACCGAAAGTATCCGACCGCAGTGCTTCGCCAGGCTTTCCAGCTCGCGAGCTTGTGACAGTGTCACGGTAAAGGGTTTATCCACCACAACATGCTTTCCCGCCTCCAGCGCCGCTTTCGCCAGCGGAAAGTGGGTGTCGTTCGGGGTGGCGATGACCACCAGATCGATATCCGGGTCGTCCAGCAGATCCCCCGGCGCACTCATTACCTTCACGCCAGGCCAATCGGCATGGACCTTATCGGCGTCGCTGCTGGCGACCGCCTTCAGCGCCATACCCGGCGTGCCGCCGATCAACGGCGCATGAAACGTTTTGCTGGCGTAACCGAACCCCACCAGCCCCACCCGGATCGCATCGCTCATCTTACCGCCTCGCTTATGCAACTGATATCAACACCAGGTTAATGAGAATAATTTTACAAACCGTGAGCAAAACTTATCATTCCTTACTTTGCGACTTACATGCAAGTGTGAGAAATCAGACAGATACCCCTTGTGATCTGCTGACCATCGAGTAACATTTCACGCTGTGTTCAAAGGATATTGAAGTGTTATGACAACTGTTTTTACCCGTATTGTAGAACTTATTGGCTGGATTGTTTTTGGTATTTCGGCACTGCTTTTGGTTATCGCACACCATATAGATAACTATCAGTCCCCACCGCCAGCGGATGTGGTGCACACGAAGTAGCTCCGCGTTAAAACAGTGACCCGCCTCGCAACTGTGCAACCGGTTTCAGAAACCGGTTGCACGTATGCTCGCGCTTTTATTACACTCCCTTTATCATCAGACAGGGAGCTTTTTCATGGCCGCTTTTCCGCACAATTTCTTATGGGGTGCCGCTACCGCAGCGTATCAGGTTGAGGGAGGACACGACGCCGACGGTAAAGGACCGTCAATCTGGGATATCTACTCTCATCTGCCGGGTACCACCTTTGAAGGCACCACCGGCGATATTGCCGTCGACCACTATCACCGTTTTCGCGAAGACGTGGCGTTAATGGCCGAAATGGGCCTGCAAAGCTATCGATTCTCCATCTCCTGGCCCCGCCTGCTGCCCGCCGGGCGCGGTAAGGTGAATGAAGCGGGAGTCCAGTTTTACAGCGATCTGATCGACGAACTGCTGGCGCACAATATTGAGCCGATGATCACCCTCTATCACTGGGATCTGCCGCAGGCCCTGCAGGATGAGGGCGGCTGGGAAGCGCGCACTACCGCCGAGGCCTTCGCCGAGTACGCCCGCCTGTGCTATGCGCGCTTTGGTTCACGGGTGAAGCTGTGGGCTACCTTCAACGAAACCATTGTCTTCATTGGGCACGGCTACATTAACGGCCTCCATCCCCCGGCGGTCCGCGATCCGGCGCGTGCTATTCAGGCCTGCCACCACGTATTTATCGCCCATGCGCTGGCGGTGAAGGCCTTTCGCGAGATGGCTGTGGCCGGCGAGATTGGCTTCGTCAACGTACTGCAACCGCATACCCCGCTCACCGACAGCGAGGCGGACATTAAGGCCACCGAACTGGCTGACGCCATCCATACTCACTGGCTGTACGATCCGGTGCTGAAAGGCACCTATCCTGCCGACCTGCTGGCGCAGACCCAGGCGCTGTGGGGGGTACCTCGCTTTGCTCCAGGCGACGACGCGCTGCTCCGTGACAACCGCTGCGACTTTATCGGTCTGAATTACTATCGCCGGGAAACGGTATCTGCCCAGCCGCCTGAGATCGCTACCGGCGGTGAGCCTGGCGTGGAGGGATTATTCTATTTCGTGCGTAATCCCCAGAGTACATATACCGAATGGGGCTGGGAAATCTGGCCGCAGGGGCTAACTGACGGCATTATGATGATTAAGGCGCGCTATGGCGATATTCCGATATATATCACCGAGAATGGCCTCGGCGCGAAGGACCCGATTATTGACGGGGAAGTGGTCGACGACCCGCGGATTGATTATCTCAGCAGCCATATTGGCGCCCTCGAAAAAGCGCTGGCGCTGGGGGCAGATGTGCGCGGCTATTACCCCTGGTCATTTATCGATCTGCTGAGCTGGCTCAACGGCTATCAAAAGCAATATGGTTTTGTCTATGTCGATCACCAGCAAAATCTGGCGCGGAAACGAAAGAAGAGTTTTTATTGGTACAAATCTGTTATTGCCAGTCACGGCGAACAGCGTTAATCTTCTCTTGCGGGCGCCATTCGGCGCCCGGTCTGATTTTAGAATATTCTTAAACTTCTCCCTGCTCTTCAAGGCTGGCTTTGCCCCTTGTCATGGGTTTATATAACCTGATTCATTCCACGCGGCCCCAGCAGAAGGCGCCGTTGGTTGAGAGTAGGTTTAGTGAATGCTGATAATATTCAACGCAATAATTCCGATTATAAAATGGATACGAAAATGACCGTGCTGGACTACTTATTAAAATTTCGCAAAATCAGTTCGCTGGAAAGCCTTGAAAAACTATTTGATCACCTTAACTACTCCCTGACTGACACCCAGGAGATCGTGAATATGTATCGCGCCGCCGATCATCGTCGCGCAGAGCTGGTCTCCGGTGGTAAATTGTTCGATGTGGGCCAGGTTCCTAAATCCGTTTGGCGATTCGTGCAGTAAGGCTGTCATCCTTCACGCCAGTTGCTTATACTTCCCGGCCTGATTTTATTCACTGGCGTTGAATAGGGGAGAAACATGACGTCTCAATCTGCAGAGCGCATCGGCGGATGGCTGCTGGCTCCGCTGGCCTGGTTGCTGGTGGCGCTGCTGAGCGCCTCGTTATCGCTGCTGTTTTTTGCCAATGCGCTGATGTCGCCGCAGACCTATACCCTACTGCGCGCCATGAGCGCGGGCCATATGGCGCTGTGGGTCGCCTCGCTGCTGTTTGCCCTCGCCATGTGGTATTACACGCTCTGGCTGACTATCGCCTTTTTCAAGCGGCGCTCGGTGGTGCCGAAACACTATATTATCTGGCTACTCATCACCCTGCTGCTGGCGATAAAGGCTTTTGCCTTCTCGCCGGTCTCGGATGTGCTTGCCCTGCGTCAGCTGCTGTTTCCGCTGCTGGCCGCTGCGCTGCTGGCGCCCTATTTTCGCCGTTCGCAGCGGGTAAAACGGACTTTTGTTAATCCGTAATACCCCCACACTTAACCTGTTGTCGCTGGTATCGTTTTATTCGATAATAAGCGGCTTTTTTTCGTTTCAGGTCGCATGATGGCTGATTATTTACTGCTCTTTATTGGTACAGTCCTGGTCAATAACTTCGTTCTGGTGAAGTTTCTTGGTCTGTGCCCGTTTATGGGGGTTTCCAAAAAGCTGGAAACCGCAATGGGGATGGGGCTCGCTACCACCTTCGTGATGACCCTGGCCTCTATTTGCGCCTGGCTGATTGATACCTGGATCCTTATCCCGCTAAATTTGGTTTATTTGCGTACCCTGGCCTTTATTCTGGTTATCGCCGTAGTGGTTCAGTTTACTGAGATGGTGGTGCGTAAAACCAGCCCGGCGCTCTATCGCCTGCTGGGGATCTTTCTACCGCTGATCACCACCAACTGTGCCGTACTCGGGGTAGCGCTGCTGAATATTAATCTGGGCCACAATTTCCTGCAGTCGGCGCTGTACGGCTTTGCCGCCGCCGTCGGCTTCTCGCTGGTAATGGTGCTGTTCGCGGCGATCCGTGAACGCCTGGTGGTGGCCGATGTCCCCGCGCCGTTTCGCGGTAATGCCATCGCGCTGATTACCGCCGGTTTAATGTCTCTGGCCTTCATGGGCTTTAGTGGTTTGGTGAAGTTGTAATGAGCGCAGTCTGGATAGCCGTGATCGCCATCAGCCTGTTAGGGCTGATTTTCGGCTTAATACTGGGATACGCCTCGCGTCGTTTCGCGGTGCAGGACGACCCGGTGGTGGAAAAAATTGATGAGCTATTGCCGCAGAGCCAGTGTGGGCAGTGCGGGTACCCTGGGTGTCGCCCCTATGCGGAAGCAGTCGGCGTGCAGGGTGAGAAAATAAACCGCTGCGCGCCGGGTGGCGAAGGGGTGATGTTAAAAATCGCCGCCTTGCTGAACGTCGACCCGCAGCCTGTCGACGGCGATGCACAGGAAGCGGAGCCGGCCCGCATGCTCGCGGTAATTGACGAGCCGAACTGCATTGGCTGTACCAAGTGTATCCAGGCCTGTCCGGTGGATGCCATCGTTGGGGCGACCCGCGCCATGCATACCGTGATGAGCGACCTGTGCACCGGCTGCAATTTGTGCGTCGCCCCCTGCCCGACCCAGTGCATTTCACTCGTTCCGGTGGCCACTACCCCGGAGACCTGGAAATGGGATCTGCATACGATCCCGGTGCGAAATATTCCTGTGGAACAACATGTTTAAGCTATTTTCCGCTTTCCGAAAAGACAAGGTCTGGGATTTCAACGGCGGTATTCACCCGCCTGAAATGAAAACCCAGTCTAACGGCACCCCGCTGCGTCAGGTTTCCCTGCCGCAGCGCTTTGTTATCCCGTTGAAGCAGCACATTGGCGCCGAGGGCGAACTGTGCGTTAAAGTGGGCGACCGGGTGCTGCGCGGCCAGCCGCTGACCCGCGGCTGGGGAAGAATGCTGCCCGTTCACGCCCCGACCTCCGGCACCATTGCCGCCATCGCTCCGCACACTACCGCGCACCCGTCGGCGCTGGCGGAGATGAGCGTGATCATTGACGCCGACGGCGAAGACCGCTGGATCGAGCGCGATGGCTGGAGCGACTATCAGACCCGCACGCGTGAAGCGCTGATCGAGCGTATCCACCAGTTTGGCGTTGCTGGCCTCGGCGGCGCAGGCTTCCCCACCGGCAGTAAACTGCGCGGTGGCGGAGATAAAATTAAAACGCTGATCATTAACGCCGCCGAGTGCGAGCCCTATATCACGGCGGATGACCGCCTGATGCAGGACTGCGCGGCGCAGATTGTCGAGGGTATCCGCATCCTCGCTCATATACTGCAGCCTGAAGAAGTGCTGATCGGCATTGAAGACAATAAGCCGCAGGCCATCTCAATGCTGCGGGCGGTGCTCTGCGACGCCCATGGCATTTCGCTGCGCGTGATCCCCACCAAATATCCCTCCGGTGGCGCCAAGCAGCTCACCCAAATTCTTACCGGCAAACAGGTACCGCACGGCGGTCGTTCATCGGACATTGGCGTGCTGATGCAGAACGTCGGTACGGCTTATGCGGTGAAACGCGCGGTGATTGACGGTGAGCCGTTAACCGAGCGCGTGGTCACCCTCACCGGCGAAGCGGTAACCAGACCGGGCAATGTCTGGGCGCGTCTTGGCACGCCGGTGCGCCATCTATTGAACGATGCCGGCTTCTGCCCCAGCGCCGAGCCAATGGTGATCATGGGCGGCCCGCTGATGGGCTTTACCCTGCCGTGGCTCGACGTCCCGGTGGTGAAGATCACCAACTGTTTGCTGGCGCCTTCCGCCAGCGAGATGGGCGAACCGCAGGAAGAGAAAGGCTGCATTCGCTGCAGCGCCTGCGCTGACGCCTGCCCGGCCGATCTGCTGCCGCAGCAGCTGTACTGGTTCAGCAAAGGTCAGCAGCACGATAAAGCCACTGCCCATAATCTGGCGGACTGCATCGAGTGCGGCGCCTGCGCGTGGGTATGTCCAAGTAATATTCCGCTGGTGCAGTACTTCCGTCAGGAAAAGGCCGAGATCGCGGCGATTCGTCAGGAAGAGCAGCACGCTGCGGAAGCCAAAGCCCGATTCGAGGCCCGACAGGCGCGCCTGGAGCGTGAGAAAGCCGCGCGCGCCGAGCGGCATAAAAAAGCCGCCGTTCAGCCTGCCGCCAAAGATCAGGAGGCGATTAGCGCCGCCCTGGCCCGGGTACGGGATAAACAGCGCGATGCCGCGCAGCCGATCGTGATCCAGGCCGGCGCCAAACCTGACAACAGCGAGGCAATTGCCGCCCGCGAAGCGCGTAAGGCTGAGGCCCGGGCGCGCAAAGCGCAGCAGCAGGCCGCGCCGGTGGACGCCCCGGCCGCCGAACCGGTCGACCCGCGCAAGGCGGCGGTGGAAGCCGCTATCGCCCGCGCTAAAGCGCGTAAAGCCGAACAGCAGGCCGCGCCGGTGGACGCCCCGGCCGTCGAACCGGTCGACCCGCGCAAGGCGGCGGTGGAAGCCGCTATCGCCCGCGCCAAAGCGCGTAAAGCCGAACAGCAGGCCGCGCCGGTGGAAGCCCCGGCCGTCGAACCGGTCGACCCGCGCAAGGCGGCGGTGGAAGCCGCCATCGCCCGCGCCAAAGCGCGTAAAGCCGAACAGCAGGCCGCGCCGGTGGACGCCCCGGCCGCCGAACCGGTCGACCCGCGCAAGGCGGCGGTGGAAGCCGCTATCGCCCGCGCTAAAGCGCGTAAAGCAGAACAGCAGGCCGCGCCGGTGGACGCCCCGGCCGCCGAACCGGTCGACCCGCGCAAGGCGGCGGTGGAAGCCGCCATCGCCCGCGCCAAAGCGCGTAAAGCCGAACAGCAGGCCACACAACAGGATCTCGCGTCAGCCGCAGCCAATGACGACCCGCGCAAAGCGGCCGTCGCCGCGGCTATCGCCCGCGTTCAGGCGCGTAAAGCAACACAGCAGGCAGTTAACGAGGAATAAATGGTTTTCAGAATCGCAAGCTCCCCCTATACCCATAACCAGCGGCAGACCTCGCGTATTATGCTGCTGGTGCTGCTCGCCGC
>OKVU01000595.1_pt1 | contig 8960 bp, 7 predicted proteins | sample 1606901 | NCBI WGS metagenome assembly OKVU01 (sample SAMN03281017, study PRJEB24777) | human gut metagenome | isolation source: fecal sample PR221 from 1 month old male Chinese infant, caesarean... | reverse complement strand
TACTGAAGGTGTAGTTAAGAATGATTCTAAATTAAGGAGAGGTTATTATGATGAATTTTATTGGTCACGAAATTGATGATTTTAAGGTAAACGCATACCAAGATGGTAAGACCAAGGAAGTTACTAAGAATGATGTCTTGGGTAAGTGGAGTATTTTCTTCTTCTACCCAGCTGACTTCTCATTTGTTTGCCCAACTGAACTTGAAGCTCTCCAAGATAAGTATGATGACTTTAAGAAGGCTGATGCTGATATTTACTCAGTTTCCGAAGATACTGAATTCGTCCACAAGGCATGGGCTGAAGCATCAGAAAAGATTGGCAAGATTAAGTACAACATGTTAGCCGATCCTGCTGGTAAGCTTGCACGGATGTTTGATGTCTTGGATGAAGACGCTGGTCAAGCTTACCGTGGTGTCTTCATTGTTGATCCCGACGGTAAGATCCAATCTTACACAATTAACAACATGGGAATCGGTCGTAGCGCTGATGAAATTCTCCGGACTCTTCAAGCTGCTCAATTCGTTCGTGAACATGGTGATCGTGTCTGCCCTGCAAACTGGAAGCCAGGTCAAGATTCAATTAAGCCAAGCCTTGACCTTGTTGGTAAGCTTTAATTTATAGGAGGAAACACCGATGAGCGAGCATATCTATGATTTGATCATCGTTGGTGCCGGTCCAGCAGGATTGACGGCTGGTCTTTATGCCGGTCGGGCAACCCTTGATACGCTAATCCTTGAAGGAAACAGTGTTGGCGGTCAAGTAACGACCACATCCGTTGTTTATAACTATCCCGGAGTAGCAGAAGTTGACGGTACCGAATTGATGAATAAAATGCAAAAGCAGGTTGCGGACTTCGGTGTTGAAATCAAACACGCTGAAGTTGCCAAGTATGATGATTTAACCGCTGACGTTAAAACCGTAACTGATGCTAATGGACAGCAATATCAGGCACGGAGCATTATCATTTCTGGTGGGGCTAACCCAAAGAAAGTTGGCTTCCCTGGTGAAGAAAAGTTCCGTGGCCGGGGCGTTGCCTACTGTTCGACTTGCGATGGTGAGCTTTTTACTGGCCTGCAAATTTTCGTTGTTGGTGGTGGCTATGCTGCTGCGGAAGAAGCTGACTACCTGAGCCGTTACGGAAAACACGTTACCGTTTTGGTTCGTGGTGATCACTTTACCTGTCCACCGCTGATCGCATCTCGAGCATTGGATAATCCAAAGGTTAGTGTTAAGTACAACACTGAAGTAGAAAGTGTTTCTGGAGACGATTACTTAACGGAAGCCACTCTGGTTAATAACAAGACCGCTGAAAAGACGGTCTACCACCTTAATGATGGCGACCAAACTTTTGGCGTCTTTATCTATATCGGGACCCAACCAGCAACAAAGAACCTTGAAGGAGTCATTAAGCTCAATCAGCAAGGCTATATTATTACTGATAGTCAACGGCAGACAAACATTCCGGGAGTCTTTGCGGCTGGTGACATTATTGAAAAGTCACTTCGGCAAATAGTAACGGCTACTGCTGACGGTGCCGAAGCCGCGACGGCTGCTGAAAAGTATATTGCTGATCAGAAGCAACGGTTGGGGATTCCAATTCATGCAGAAATCAAACAGCCAACCAAGACAGTTGGACAAACCTCTTCTCTTGACAACGAAGAAGAGGTTGCACCACACGCTGGTAATTGGCTATCAGCAGATATTGATCAACAGTTGAAACCAATCTTTGCTCGCTTGACAAAGACGGTTACTTTACAAGTCCTAACTAATGGGACGCCATTAAGTGACCAGTTGCTTGGCTTTGTAACGGAATTTGCAGGATTGGATGCGGACCACATGAAGGTCGAAAAGCAAGCCGCTCCGCAAAATGTTAAGTACCTCCCACAATTGCGGCTGCTTGATGATACTGGTAATGACACCGGACTTCACTATGCAGGCATTCCAACAGGTCATGAGTTAAATTCACTTGTTTTAGGTATCTATAACGTTGCGGGACCCGGACAGACGATTTCACCAGAAATGGTTGAACGGATTAAAGCTCTTCCCGAAGCAACCATTAAAATTGGTGTCTCACTAACCTGTCACTTCTGTCCTGATGTCGTCGCTGCTTGCCAACGGATGGCTGCATTAAATCCAAAGATTACGGCAACGATGATTGACTTGCAACACTTCCCTGAATTACGGAAAGCGAAGAATATCATGAGTGTCCCTGCAACAATGATTAACGGTGGACCTGTCATTTTCGGCAGTCAGACGATGGATCAGCTTGTTACAGCTGTTGAAAAGACCCGTCCTTAAATTTTTCCAAAATAGTCGTTTTATTTTATATTAGATAATGACTAAACATGTATCAGAACAAAGCTCCACGCATTTTGACTTTAAAATGCTGGAGCTTTTTTTATAAAAAAGATTAAGTCTGCTATAATTGGATTCAGAAAGAAGGATGGACGATTTGAGAGTACACATTACCAACACGCACCATATGATTGGGGTTGCTAGATTGGCCCAGAATATGGTAACGGACATTGCAACGAAAGAACTTGGCTTTCGTGAAATTGGGGTTTTCAATACAACGATAAAAATGAGAGTAAGAGTTCATTAATTGCCCGCTTTGATGGGATGCTGGCGGGAGTTGAATTGGGCGATGTGATCGTATTCTAATCGCCATCCTGGAATTCAGTTGAATGGGATACGGCACTCCTTGAACGAACCCTTATTTATGACGGGTTAAAACGGATTATTTTTATCCATGACGTGATTCCTTTAATGTGGGAAAGTAATCGCTATTTGCTGGACAAGTGGGTTAAATATTACAACATGGCTGATGTGATTATTGCTCCATCCCAATCCATGGTTGATCTTTTGCGTCAACATGGCCTAACTGTTAAAAAAGTTGTTATTCAAAAAATGTGGGATCACATCGTTGGCAGCGATCGGGGAAGGAAAAGCCGCACTATGCCCCAATTATTAACTTTGCTGGCGATCCAACCAATCCAGAGAAATACGGCTTCGGTGGAACCTGGTTTAACCCTGACGTTAAGCTCCGGGTCTTTACATCGCCAAAGGACTGGGGAGTCGGTCGTAACATTGAATTCGTTGGCAGTATGCCAGATATTGCCTTGCTGAATGATATTCGGCGGACGGGTGGTTTTGGCCTAATTTGGTCTGGTGATCCATATTGGCTTGAATATATGAAGCATAATTGTTCATTTAAACTCTCAACCTACCTGGCTGCTGGGTTACCAGTCATCGTCAATAGTGGAACTCCTGCTCGTGACATTATTGAGAAAAAAACCTGGGAATTATTGCCGACTCGCTTCCTGAAGCAATCGAACGGGTTCAAACAATGACGACCACGGAGTACGATCAAATGGTTAACTCGATTGATGACTTTGCAAAGCTGATCCGTGGGGGCTACTTTGTAAAACGAGCATTAACTGAAGCAATCTTTAAGGCTTTTTATGATTAGTAATGTTAGGCAAACAATAATGGAAGAAGAACAAATATTAGTTATTGTTTCGGTTTATAATACCGAAAATATTTAGATCAATGCATTCAGAGCATTTTGAAACAAACTTACCACAATCTTGAATTAATTTTAGTTGATGATGGCTCAACGGACCGTTCACTGGCAATTTGTACTCGTTATCAGCAACAAAATTCACGAGTTAGGATGTTTCATCAGGCCAATCAAGGGGTAAGTAAGGCCCGGAATTATGGAATGGATGTTGCTGCTGGAGATTTAATTACTTTTGTGGATAGCGATGACTATGTAATGCCTAATTACCTGGAGGAATTAATTACGGCTTTGGAGTCAACTGGTAGTCAAATCGCTATCAGTGACTTTCAATCCTATAAGGGGAATGGTCAATTACTGGTTCACATGCCGGATCATGAGGTCAGTCAGCGCACCTTTACTCCACGGGAATGGTTTGACTTTGCTTACACTAATAAAAATGACTTTTTCCAATTGATCTATACAGTTCTCTGGGGGAAAATCTTTCAACAAGAAGCCTTTAATCAAATTTACTGTCCGGAAGATACCCAAATTGACGATGAATTTACAACCTGGAAAACGTACTTGCAGGCAAGCAAGATTGTTTATTTGGATGACGAGGATTATATTTATCGGCTTAATCAAGATGGCCTTTCACACCGTAAAAACCAAGAAGACATTCGGCTGCTGCGAAGCTTGGAAGAGGAGATTACTTTTCTTCATATTTATGAAAAATGGTCATGATTACCTGGTTGAAAAGGGGAAGGTTGTCCTGCTTGATGAAACCGATGGCCGGCTGAAAAATGGGGTTAAGGTTAACACCGGTCTTCACCAAGCCGTTGAACAAAAAGAGCACGTGAAGGTCACCGATAACCAAAAAACCGCTGCTTCAATCACGTTCCCAAGTTTATTCGGGCTGTTTGATAAGATCTCCGGAATGAGTGGGACAGTTAAGGGCGATGAAGACGAGTTTATCAACGTCTATAACATGAAAGTCGTTCAAATTCCGACCCACAAGCCGGTTATTCGGAAAGACTATCCGGCAAAGATTTACCTGACAACTTCCGAAAAACTAATGCAGGCGTTGAATGATGCAATTACGCTTCATAAGGCAGGACGGCCAATCTTGCTGGTTGCCGGTTCAGTAGAAAATTCCGAAATTATCTCGGAACTGCTACTTGACCGGGGAATCCCGCACAACGTCTTAAACGCCTTTAACATTGCCCGTGAAGCTGCTATTGTTAAGGATGCCGGTCAGCCAGGAGCTGTTACGGTCGCAACCAACATGGCCGGGCGGGGAACCGATATTAAACTCGGCCCTGGTGTTAAAGAGAAAGGCGGTCTGGCAGTCATTGGGACTGAAATGTTGCCAGAACGGGTTAAGCTGCAGCTTGCTGGTCGTGCTGGACGGCAGGGAGATCCCGGTTCCAGCCAATTCTACATTTCGTTGGAAGATAGTTATATCGCGAAGGCAAGTACGAAGCGGTTTAAGAAGATGTACCGGAAGCTAGTTGAAAAGCGTCGTAAGGGAGCAATGCCTAAGGAACTTACGAGTCCCCGGATCCGCCTTAGCCTGGAAATGCTAAAGAGCCGGGTAGCCGATGGTGAGGTCTGGTCACGGAAAAAGACTAACAAGTATGAAGTTGCTCTGCGAATTCAGCGAACCCAATTCTATAAGGACCGGGCAAAGTTAATGAATAATGCCCGTCTTGAACGAACAGTTGGTAACTGGCTAAGCGAGGGGATTGACGACTTCCTTAATACCCAGACGGATTGGTCGCCTAGTCAGTTGCAACATTTGATTAACGAGCATTTTACTTATAAGGAAGTTAAGATTCCTGATAATTTAATGTATAACCGTAAGGCACCTAAAAAGTACCTGGAAAACTTATGTACAGATATTCTCAAGGATAAATACAAGACGCTGATTAATACGGAACAGTTAAACCAGTTTTACCGTTCCGCCTTGTTAACCGCCTTGGATAGTTGTTGGACTGATCAGGTTAACTACCTCAATGATTTACGGATTATTGTTGAACCATGGTCGCTTTCTGGTCGTGATCCCGGTTATATTTATCAAGTAAAGGCCTTTGAATCATACAAGAACATGCTGCGTGAAGCGCGGAAAAAAGCGGTTGATAACTTGCTGCTTAGTCGGATTAAGTTAAATAAGAAGAACCAACTAGTGGTTAGTTTCAACTAATTAAACGGGAGGACGATTAGATGACTGTATATAATGTCAACCTCGGAATTAGTTGGGCAAGCAGCGGTGTCGAGTACGCCCAAGCTTACCGTGCCCAATCATTGCGAAAATTAAAAGTACCAGCCAAGTTTATTTTTTCGGATTTAATCTTGGCAAATAACATTGAGGACTTAACGAAGAACCTTGGTTATTCTGATGATGAGATCATCTGGTTCTATAATTTCTTTACTGATGTCAAAATTGCACCATCAGATTACCCGCTAAGTAAGTTTGAGGACGATATTAACCTTAAAGACCGGAACTTTAACCGTAAGGAGATCAATGGGGGGAAGAATTACTTTTACACTTCTGATGAAGAAGGGTTATCGATTAATGTCCGCTTCCATGATCCCGAAAAGAAGACGATTGACCAGGTTTCTTACGTTGCTAATGGGGCAATGGTAAAGCGTGATTTCTATTCATACACGAAGTACGCAACCGAATATTATAGCGGTGAAAAGAAGGGCAACCATGTAGTTTACCGTGACTTCTACAATGAGGACGGCAGTGTTGCTTATACTCAACATATTCGGGGAAGACATGAAGTTTTTGAATTTCCTGATCAGATTTATTACTCAAAGAATGATCTTTACCTTGAAATGTTAAAACGTCTTCACTTGACGAAGGATGACACTATTATTCTGGACCGTGAAGATGACGGGAACATCCTGATTAATGGTCAGCTGATTTTTGAACACCATAATCCAGCTAAGTTAGTAATTGTTGTTCATGCAGATCAGTATGATGAGCACTATACCAATAAGAAGAATGTTTTGTGGAACAACTTCTATGAGTACCAGTTTACCCATACGAAAGATGTTGCTAGTTTCATCGTTGCCACCGATAAGCAGCGTGATCTGCTAATCAAGCAGTTTAAGCAATACCAGAATGTGACGCCGAATGTTACTACCATTCCAGTGGGTAACCTGCAGAAGCTGACGAAGCCAACTACTAAGCGAAAGCCGCATTCACTAATCACTGCCTCTCGGTTAGCTACCGAAAAGCATATTGACTGGTTAGTAAAGGCGGTCGCTAAGGCGCATAAAGAAGTACCGGATGTTACCTTGGACATCTATGGCCAGGGTGGCGAAATGGGCCGGCTGACTGAATTAATCAACCAAAACCATGCAAATGATTATATCCGGTTGATGGGGCAGCATGACCTTACCGAAGTTTACAAAAACTACGCAGCCTATATTGCTGGTTCTACCAGTGAGGGCTTTGGCTTAAGCCTTCTGGAAGCAGTTGGGTCAGGTCTGCCGATGATTGGGTTTGACGTGCCATATGGTAACCAGACTTTTATTGATGATGGCAAGAACGGCTACTTATTACCGTATACTCAGGATTGGAGCGACGATAAGAAGGTTGACCTATTAGCTGGTGCCGTTGTCAAACTCTTTACCACCGCTGATCAGGAGAAGTTTATTCAACGCTCCTATGACCTTGCGGAACCATACCTCACCGATAACGTTGCTAAGCGGTGGGGGAAGCTATTGGAGGAATTAAAACATGATTAACCTATTTGAAAAATATGATGGCAGTTCTCGTGACTTCCTCTTTTCACAAAAAACGGCGAAGATCAAGATTCCGTCAGTAGCGATGGTTGATGATGGCTTCTTGCCTGACGATGTTGATTCTCCGTTTAAGTATTTCTGCAATTTAACTGATAACCATGATCCGTTATACTTTGATCAGCTTAAGATTCCGTATTATTGGCGGATCCTAAGTACAGCCTCTGAGGGCCGGATCTATGATTTAGACAAGCGAAAGGCGCAGATCTTTTATAGTTCCACGGATAATACACGGTTAGTAAAGGAAGTTCGCTGGTCTGATGATATTGGTCCGGTTTCATGGGTTGACCATTACAATAATCATGGTCACCTATTTGCTAAAACATACTATGAGAATGGTCAAGCAAAGTACCGGAAGTATTTTGATAATCACGGCAAAATCGTGATTGAGTGGAACCTTACTGCTGGTGACATCTTCTTGGACGCTAAGAAGATCCACCGCCACTTTGCTTCACTACCGCAGTTTGTCACGTTCTACCTTCAGTTACGAAAGTATAACCTTGATCACATCTTCTATAATTCGCTTAGCTACCCGTTATGGGTAATGGATCAATTGCCGGCTGACGGTTCAGACACGCTATTCTGGAATGAAGATACTGGTGCGGAGATTCCCGGTAATATGCAGTATTTGCTAGACAAGAAGACCAGAACGAAGCATATTGTTTTCCAACGGCACCGTGATTGGATGCGTCGTCGGGAATTATTCCCTAATGGTACTGGTAACGTTGATGATCTCCATTATCTAGGGATGATTTACCCTCACCCGCGGGGAAATAAGATGCAACCAAGCATTCTCATTATGACTAACTCTGACCAAATTGATCACTTAGACGAACTAGTTCGGGCAATGCCAAATATTCAATTCCACATTGCCGCGGTTACCGAAATGTCCGGGAAGCTACTCGCAATCGGTGAGCGGCCAAATGTAACGGTTTATCCAAACGTTGGCCGTCAACGAGCTTTGCAATTACTGAAAGATTGTGACATCTACCTTGATATTAACCGGGGAAGCGAAATCCTTGATAGTGTCCGGGCGGCGTTTGAACAAAACATGTTAATTCTTGGCTTTAAGGATACTCTGCACGAACCGCAATTCGTTGCACCACAAAATATTTTTGAACAAAACCAGGCTAAAGAAATGACCCAAACGAGTTTGACAGCATTACTTAAGCCAGCATTGATGGAGAAACTAAGCGATACCCAGCGTGAACATGCTAATGATGAGACTGTTGAACAGTACAAAGAAGTGATTGGAGCGTTGACAAATGGCAAAGCAAGATAAAGATAATGAGTCAATGGTAGAGAAACATGCCCTTGACCGGCTGAAACATGTTGAAAAGGAACACCGGAAAGCATATGCTAAGAAGCCCGAAAAGTTTAGTCCGGCCAAGATTATTATGGGGATTATCCTGATTGTTGTTCTGCTAACCTCACTGGTAAGTATTTTTTAGCTAGAATGGCACCTTGTTCAACTAATAACTTACAATAAGTTAGCATATCCTATTGACTTTTAATTATTATCGGGTAAAATTTAGATAATTCATCACGAAGGGAGTACAAATTATGCTGAATAATGTCATGCCAAACGAATTCTGTTCTGCTTGTTGCGTTGTTTGTAACAAGCTTTTTGGCGTGATTAAAATTCAGTAAT
>OKVU01000588.1_pt1 | contig 9090 bp, 12 predicted proteins | sample 1606901 | NCBI WGS metagenome assembly OKVU01 (sample SAMN03281017, study PRJEB24777) | human gut metagenome | isolation source: fecal sample PR221 from 1 month old male Chinese infant, caesarean... | reverse complement strand
CTATGGCCATGGTGCGTGCGTTGAACAGGATGACAAAGGCTGGGATGCCAGAAAGCGTGCGTATTGCCTGAAAATCCAGCCAGCTACAGGGTCGTTCGCACGAAATCTTATTTATTCAACAAAGCCGTTCAGAGGTGAAAATGGCTCAGCATTTGCTCAACAAAAAGAATATGGCGAAAAGCTGTAAGGTCGGCGTAACCGCCTTCGACAAGTGGGGAATAGTCCCGGTACAACGCGTGGGGCGTGAGGCATTTTATGACGTTGCCAGCGTGGTGCAAAACAGGGTTGAAAATGAGCTGGGTAAAATTGTGGAGCAGGACGGCGATATTGATGATGCCGAACTCCTCAAGGCCCGCATTCGTCTGACAAACGCCCAGGCGGACGCGCAGGAACTGAAAAACGCGAGGGAAACAGGTGAGGTAATCGATACTGCTTTTGCAACATTTGCCCTGGCTAAGTTGTCCGGCGAAGTGGGATCCATCATGGATAGCCTTCCTCTTGTTATCAGTCGAAAATACCCTGGGATGGAAAAACGATATCTTGATGCGATTAAAACAGAAGTGAGTCGGGCTATGAATCGTGCTGCAAACCTAGCTGATTCAATTCCTGAAATGGCTCAGACGTACATTGAGGAAAATCAATAACCTTAACCTTAGGGAAAGCGGCCGAGGGCCGCTTTTATTATGCTTCTGCGTGCTCTCTAAATTGTGTGCTGAATGTATCTAGTTGAGACACAAATGAGTGTGCATTCAGAAATTTTTGATAAATCTCTTCAGCAGTACTTTCTAATATAAAAGTAGCATAATTGTTATGTGCTAATCGGTTTCTCAGTTCGCCAATTTCCATAAAGTCAGATATGGAGCGAGATAGCTCTGGATTTGAGCTTACCTTTTCAACCATAAACTCTTTGAATTCAGTACCAAAAAAAGCAAAAAACTGGTTCGCATTCCTTTTCTTCCAATCAAAAAGAGTATGATATTGTCTGGTTAGAGCCTTGTTATCAATGAAATCATGGGTAAGATTGCATTGGCTTGGGTTAAGCATACAATGTATCTTAGTAACAACTAAACTTTCAAAATAACTAGCACACGCTAGCAGCATTACTTTTGAAAATTGTGATTTATAGTCATTAGCAAAGCTAATCTCATTATGTGATAACAGAAATCCATAATAGGAATTATAATTGCTAAACATACTTTCTATTGAAGCATAACCAGTGCCCTCCATGATTACATCTCCTCTAAAATCATCCTTGCTCGCTCTAAACGTCCAATTACATGTTCTCTTCTCGTAGTTTTATCCGTGCTAAATTCTAGAAACTCAGGGTCATTTTTAAGCGTGTTAATGTAATTTATAGTTACCTGTCTGATTTTAACCTCTTTATCTCTAAATGAGTCATAGGTTGCAGCATAAAAAATTGACTCAAATAAAGTTATGCTCATGCGATTGCCGCCAGTTCGGAAATGAATTTCATCAATTCCATGAACACTATCCATAAAACCATGCCATATATCGCTAAATAAATTTATGTCTTGAGCATTGTAGCTCTTAGCATGATTTGAGAAGTTATTCAAAAATCCACTGACGGAGCTTTTATATTGAGATGTAAAAAGAGACATAGCAAATGTGCGCAATATCGCTTCAATATCGCTTAATCGCATGTCGACAATACTTTTAGAAAGGATGCCTCTCCATGTCTGGTTTTCATTCAATGCTATGAGTCTCAAAAGAAAATCTGAGTGATACAAGCTCATACGAATTTCTTGAGGTGAAAGGTTCATGCCTCCACTATTTAGCCGATTGAATATTTCAAACATTGCGCCATCTTCTGAATCCTGTGCAACCGGTTTTATTATCATGTTTCGTATTGTTGCTAAATTCAAAGTGGTTTGAAATTCGTTCAATGTCTCATAATTTTTACCATTGAATTTATTTTTTTGAGTGTCAGATAATCCATCGAGTTTTAGGTTGAATTTCGTGAAGTACTCATCATTACTAAGAATATTTGCCGGAATATTCCCATTATCTTCAAAGATTCTTCTCAGTTCAGAACGCTTCTCTTTTCTCGGGAAAACACCATTCACAAAGTAATATAGTGTCATTAGCCGCTGCTGACCATCTATTACCAAAAATTCATTTTTGTCTTGTTCATATAGAAATATTTGAGGAATAGGAAGCCCGATTAAAAGAGATTCAATAAGTTTTGATGCGCGTTTGATATCCCAAACATAATGCCTTTGAAAATTAGGTATTTTGAAAACTTTTGATTTAATAAAGCTAATAATTGTAATTATATTAAAATCATTGGGCGTAGTGGTAAGCTGAAACTCATCAATGGGATAGGTTTCTGACTCACCCTCATATTGTTTATCTTCATAATCTTCTGGTTGCATCATGTCATCCTTTTCTTCGTGAATATTGTTGTTTGATACGGCACGCCCACTCGACACCGCTGTATTGCAGAGTGTATTGCAGTGGTCAAATAATCAAGATATATAACCCTCAAAGCTCATTGAAATCAAATGTTTCTTTCGGAGTTGACTCATGTAACCGAAACATGAAGTTAACCCACAGATGACCCTGCGCCGCCTGCCTGATGAAGACCCGCAAAATCTCGCTGATCCTGCCTACCGTCGCCGTCGCATCATTCTGCAGAATATGAAAGATGAAGAGCTGGCGATTGCACAGGTGGAAGAAAAACAGGCCGTTGCGGCGGTGCTGAGCGGCAAATACACCATGACGGGCGAAGCTTTCGAACCGGTTGAGGTGGATATGGGCCGCAGCACCGCAAATAACATTATCCAGGCGGGCGCGGCGGCATGGTCCACCCGCGACAAGGAGACATACGACCCGACTGATGATATTGAAGCCTACGCGCTGAATGCCAGTGGTGTGGTCAACATCATTGTCTTTGACCCGAAAGCCTGGTCACTCTTCCGGTCATTCAAACTCGTCCGTGAACGGCTGGATACCCGTCGCGGGTCAAACTCCGAGCTGGAAACAGCGCTGAAAGACCTTGGCGAAGCGGTGTCTTACAAGGGCATGTATGGCGATGTAGCCATTGTGGTGTATGCCGGGCAATACGTTGAGGACAATGTTAAAAAGAGCTACCTGCCGGATTTTACCATGGTTCTGGGCAACACCCAGGCCCGCGGTCTGCGAACCTACGGCTGTATTCAGGATGTGGATGCCCAGCGGGAAGGCATTAATGCTTCCACCCGTTATCCGAAAAACTGGGTACAAACGGGTGATCCGGCGCGCGAGTTCACCATGATCCAGTCAGCGCCGCTGATGCTGCTGGCCGACCCGGACGCGTTCGTTTCCGTGAAACTTGCCTGATATCGGCCCCCTTCGGGGCCGTTTCTTTTATGGAGTCATCCCGATGTCAAAAAAAGAAGACCTGATTGCACGCCTGAAAGCGCTTGGCGCTGAACTGGGGCGGGAAGTGAATTTGTCAGGCTCAAACGAAGAAATGGCACTTCGAATCGCCGAGCTTGAAGAGGAACTTAATGATGACGATGCGTTGCCGGGGCCAGATATGGTTACTGGTGGAACAGTGGATGCCATCAGTATTAATACCGCCCCTGTCACGAAAGAGCCCGACCTTGCTGTGCAAGATATTGCAGATCTGGTGACTGTTAAAGCGCTGGTGACCCTGCATATCAATGCCTTGCATGAGACATCAAATGAGCTGGTGGCGATCGCCGAAGCAGGTGTAACGGTCCGTGTGACACAGGATATCGCCGCCGACCTGGACCGGAGCGGACTCGCCACTACTGAGTGAACAGGGGGCGGTGTGGCTGATTTCGATAATATCTTTGATACCGCAATGGCGCGTGCTGATGACACTGTGCGCAGCACGATGGGAAGCGACGCCGTCGTCACATCGGGCGCTCAGCAGGGCGATATTTTAAAGGGTGTCTTCGACGATCCTGAAAATATTGGCTATGCAGGCGCGGGTATCCGTGTGGAGGGCTCCAGTCCCTCCTTTTTTGTGAAAACGTCAGCGCTGCACGGGCTCATGCGTCTTGATACGTTGAGTATCAACAGTCAGCAATACTGGGTTGATCGCATCGGTCCTGATGATTGCGGTTCATGTCATATCTGGCTCGGTAGCGGTGAGCCGCCTGCAACATCCCGCCGTGCTGGCAGGGAGGGGGCAAATGTCCGTCAAAGGCCTTGAACAGGCAATAGCCAATCTAAACGCCATCAGTAAAACCGCGGTGCCCCGCGCATCTTCCCAGGCCATCAACCGAATCGCCACACGTGGCGTATCCAGGAGCGTGAAAGTTGTCGCTGTTGATACCCGGGTGCCGCGCAAACTGGTTAATCAGCGTGCCCGGGTTAAAAAAGCCAGCGTATCAAAACCGGTGGCAACTATCCGTGTGAATCGCGGGAATTTGCCCGCCATCAAACTGGGTGTTGCCAGCGTCAGGCTGTCGCGGCGCAAACGAGACAGACTGGGGGCAAACAGCGTGCTGCGCATTGGTGCATTCCGGTTTCCCAATGCCTTTATCCAGCAGCTTAAGAACGGACGCTGGCACGTGTTACGCAGAACGGCAAAACCGCGTTACCCCATAGAGGTTGTCAGCATCCCGCTGGCGGTCCCCCTGACTACTGCATTCAGGAAAGAACTGCCGAAGCTTATGGAGTCCGATTTACCAAAAGAGTTACAGGCAACCCTCAAAAATCAACTCAGGTTAATTTTGACACGATGAAAAACAGTGACATCCGGCTGGCTGTTATCGATGCCCTTGAGGCAGAAATCGGTGACGCAGCCCTGTATTTCGACGGACGGCCTGCCGTTTTCGAGGAAACTGATTTTCCTGCAATTGCGGTGTATCTGACTGATGCAGCGCCAACAGGCGAGGAAGTGGACGTCGAACTGTGGCAGGCCGTACTGCATATCGAAGTGTTTCTTCCAGCCCAGGCCCCTGATTCTGAACTTGATGAATGGGTCGGGACGCGTATTTTCCCTGCGCTGAATGATGTCCCGGCGCTACGAGAGCTACTGACGCTGATGAATATTCAGGGATATGACTACCAGCGGGATGACGTTCTCGCGCTGTGGGGCTCTGCAGACCTTAAATACACCATTACTTACGAAATGTGAGGCAACTATGGCAACACCTAATCCACTGGCACCCGTTAAAGGTGCAGGGACAACACTCTGGTTGTATACCGGCTCAGGCACAGCGAATCCGCTGGTCGATACCGACTGGACGCGCCTGGCTCAGGTCAAGGAACTGACACCGGGTGAACTGACGGCAGATTCATTTGACGACACGTATATTGATGATGCCAATGCCGACTGGACTGCTACCGGGCAGGGACAGAAATCTGCGGGTGACACGTCTTTTACCCTGGCCTGGAAACCCGGCGAGCAGGGACAAATTGCGCTGGTGCAGTGGTTTGATGACGGGTCGAACCGCACGTACCGCATCAAATACCCTAACGGCACGGTGGATGTGTTTTACGGGTGGGTCAGCAGCCTGGGTAAGGCGGTGACGAACAAGGAATACATTACCCGCACGGTCAAAGTCACTAACAGCGGTAAGCCCTCACTGGCAGAAGACACCGCCACCCCGGTCATTGCTGTTTCGGGCGCGTCTTTTGATAAATCGACAGCGGCTGTGGCTGTAGGAGCAACCACGACACTAAACCTGTCCGTTCTGCCTGCCAGTGCGACCGATAAATCATTCCGCCTGGCGTCATCCGACCCGTCAAAAGCGACAGTCAGCGTGGCCGGCAGTGTTGTCACCGTCACGGGTGTTGCAGCCGGAATTGCCGAAATTCTCGCGATTACGAATGACGGCTCGTTCGCGGCTGTCAGCAAAATCACCGTATCCTGATCGGAGTAATGCATGTTTCTGAAAACTCAGCCGCTGGAATACAACGGCGAAACCGTCACGCTTTATGAACTCTCAGCACTACAGCGTATTGAGTTCATCGGCTATATCGCCGACGTGAATAAAGATGTTCCTGCGGACGGCACAGAAGTCAGCCCGGAAGCGCTCAACGGCATCGTGACAACCATCAATGTGAAGATTGGCGCGCGGATCGTTGCTATGTCTCTCTGGCAGAAGGAAGGGCAAAAAGGACCATCCGTTGATCAACTGCAGGAGGAGGTACTTTCCGGCTGGCCGTTGCCTGCCATTGGTCAGGCGGATTTTATCGTGCAGGAACTCTCAGGAATGTTGCCCGTTGCACCTGACGCAGAACCGAATGCTGACACGGAACCCCACACCCCGGAAAAGCCCACGCCGCAGCCCTGAAATTCGCCCTTAAACTTGCCCGTGAGTTCCGCAGACCTGACTGGCGTGTGATGCTGGCGCAGATGTCCTGCACCGAACTGAGTGAATGGGAGCAATTTTATGCCGACGAATACTTCGCCACGGATTTAATTGATGCCCATTTCTCACGACTGAGCCATCACATCACCGATATGGTCTGCAAAGACCACGGGCTTACCCCCGCAGATTTCAGCCTGCTCAATCCCCAGATACGTCCGGCAGCGGACACCGAAACGTCCGACGAGGCCATGATACTGGCCGCCGAAGGCATTACAGGAGGAACACGTTATGTCCCAGGCGGTGGGTGATCTCATTGTCAATCTGGATTTAAACGACGCGAAATTTACCGAGCGGTATAACTACGTCAAACGGGGGCTGGAAGGGATCGGGTCTGCGGCAAACGATGCGGCACTGGAAGTACAGAGCGCATTCAGTCGTCAGGAAATTGCTGCAAAAAAAGCGGGAATTTCGATTGGCCAGTACAATGCCGCTATGCGCAGCCTGCCCGCGCAATTTACTGATATTGCGACGCAACTGGCTGGCGGCCAGTCTCCGTTTCTGATTCTGCTCCAGCAGGGCGGCCAGATCAAAGACCAGTTCGGTGGGGTAAAAGGTGCGCTGCTGGGGGTTGCTGATTATGCAAAAACGCTGGCCGGGTTTATCACCCCGACCACCCTCGGGATTACTGCGCTGGTATCCGGCGTGGGGCTCCTCGCCTATAACTGGAATCAGGGGCGCTTACAGGCCAGTGCGTATAACCAGGCCATCGCGTCCACCGGGAATATCAGCGGGCAGACAGCCGACAGCCTGGCGCGCATCACCGCCCAGATAGTAAAAAACGCTGATGCGGGTAAATCAGCGGTTGCGGCAGCGGTCGCGCAGGCCACCGGGCTGGGCCTGACCGTTGATCAGATCCGACAGGTGAGCGAGACGGCTATCCTGCTGTCAAAAAATACGGGAGCCAGCGTTAAAGACCTGGTGGCCGAACTGGGGAAAATCCCCCAGGACCCGCTGAAAGCATTTGTCGATATCAACCAGCAGTATAACTTTGCGAATCTGGCACTGTATGAACAGGTCAGGCATATGGTTGACCTGGGTGATAAAGCTGGTGCCACAAAACTGATCATCGACTCACTTGGTGACAGTCAGAAAAATTTCAAAGACGCCTCTAAGTCAGACCTGGACGATCTCTCGAATTACTGGCAGGGTCTCATTGAAAAGGTAAAAAATTACAAGTTCTGGAGTGACCGGGTCGCTGATAATGCCACCACGGCTCAACTTCCTGAGTTTCGCCCAGGTACAGGATCGGTAGTGGTCGATGGTATCAACGACACTATGGCTCAGGGGAATAAAGAACGCCAGCAAGCTTTAGATAACCAGATTGAGAAAGAAAACCATCTTGCTGCGATTAAAGAACAGCAACGTGATGCCACTGCTGAATTAAACCGGCAACAGGTCTCGGCAAATATTGAAGCTGATAAATTTCTGGAATCAGCCAGGACAAACGCTCAGATCCGTAACGACCTGCAGGCGAAATATCAGCGACAACTCGAACAGGGGCTTATCACACAGGACAAATTCAATAAGCTAACCGCCGCGATCAATGAAAAATATAAGGATCCCAAAACCCCAAAAACAACGGTTCCGGCAGGTGACAAAGCAAGCGACCGGGAAGCGGCTGAACTTATCGCCCTGCAGGCACAGCTTAAAGTGCTGCAGCAGCACACCGGATTAAATGACGTCATAAGTCAGCAGCGTAAAGACCTCTGGAAAACCGAGGCTCAGTTCTCTGTGCTGGAAGAGGCGGCAGGCCAGCGCAAGCTGTCAAAAGAGGAAGAATCGCTGCTGGCAAACAAAACGCGCATTCTCGCGCTTGCACAGCAAAAAGCCCTTTTAGGCGACCAGATCACCGCGCAGGAACAGCTTAACAAGCGGATGGACACCGCGACGAAATACACCAACCAGATGTCGGCGAAGCAGTCGGCATTAACGGATTCTGCAGCATTAAGCGACCGCGCCGCCGGGCGTAACCTTGCGTATGCACAACTCAGGAGCGGATGGGAAAATGCCGGGGGCAAGACGACTGACGTCGATTATCAGCGTGAACTCGCCGCATTGAATCAGTATTACGCCGCTGAGGACAGTCTTCGCGGTGACTGGCTCAGCGGGGCTAAAAAGGGGTTCGCCGAGTATCTGGATTCAGCAACAAACGTCTATTCTGCCATGCAGAATGCCGCATCCAGTGCACTTGGCAGCATGAGCGATATGCTGACTGAACTGGTGACCACCGGGAAGACTTCCTTCAAAAGTTTCACCGTTTCCATCCTCAAATCGATTGTTCAAATCACCAATCAGTTGCTGGTGGCCTGGGCCGTTCAGAAAGCCATGGGGTGGGTTGCTGGTTCTTTCGATGGCCCGCAGGGCGGTGGAATAGGTAGTCCCAGCTTTGTTGGCCCGGTACAGGCCTGGAAGGGCGGCTATATCCCTGAATACGATGGCGGTGGTTATACCGGCCCCGGCGGTAAATTCGAACCAAAAGGGATTGTTCATGGCGGCGAATTTGTCTTCACCAAAGAATCTACTGCGCGCCTCGGCGTGGGAAACCTTTATCGCCTGATGCGAGGGTATGCTTCTGGCGGGTTCGTCGGGAATGCCACATCGGGGAGTCTGCAGGGGCTTTGTTGAATAAATAAGATTTCGTGCGAACGACCCTGTAGCTGGCTGGATTTTCAGGCAATACGCACGCTTTCTGGCATCCCAGCCTTTGTCATCCTGTTCAACGCACGCACCATGGCCA
>OKVU01000587.1_pt1 | contig 9100 bp, 8 predicted proteins | sample 1606901 | NCBI WGS metagenome assembly OKVU01 (sample SAMN03281017, study PRJEB24777) | human gut metagenome | isolation source: fecal sample PR221 from 1 month old male Chinese infant, caesarean... | reverse complement strand
GCATGGACGTGGTTGACAACATCAAAGCGGTTGCCACCGGCCGCAGCGGCATGCACCAGGATGTGCCGAAAGATGATGTGATCATCAAAAGCGTCACCGTCAGCGAGTAATTCGTGGCGACACTTTTCATTGCAGATTTGCACCTGCAAACAGAAGAACCGGCGATCACCGCCGGTTTTCTGCGTTTTTTACAGGGCGAAGCCCGCCAGGCAGACGCTCTGTATATCCTTGGCGATCTGTTTGAGGCATGGATCGGCGATGACGATCCTAACCCGCTGCACCAACAAATTGCCTCGGCAATCAAAGCCGTCGTCGACGCCGGCGTGCCGTGCTACTTCATCCATGGCAACCGCGATTTTCTCGTCGGCCAGCGCTTTGCCCGCCAGAGCGGGATGATCCTGCTCGCCGAAGAAGAGCGACTGGACCTCTATGGCCGTGAAGTCTTGATCATGCATGGCGACACGCTGTGCACCGATGACCAAGGCTATCTGGCGTTTCGCGCCAAAGTCCACACCCCGTGGATCCAGCGTCTGTTCCTGGCCCTGCCGCTGTTTATTCGCCGTCGCATCGCCGCCCGCATGCGCGCCGACAGCAAAGCCGCCAACAGCAGTAAATCAATGGAAATTATGGATGTAAATCCACAGGCGGTAGTTGACGCGATGGAGCGGCATCACGTGCAGTGGCTGATCCACGGCCATACCCATCGCCCGGCGGTCCATGAACTGCAGGCCAACGGCCAACCCGCATGGCGTGTGGTACTTGGCGCCTGGCACAGCGAAGGTTCGATGGTCAAGGTGACGCCGGACGACGTCGAACTAATCCACTTTCCGTTCTAATTCCTGCGCGAGCACAATTCCGAAAGCGCCTTTTGCCCGGGCGAAGGTGCGCGCTTCCCCCCGCCCTGCATGCTAGTCTTCCACAACGTCACTCTCAAGGAACGAGCATGAGCAGGAAAAGGTGGAGTCAGCCGCTGACGTGGGGAATGATCATCGCGATCCTCAATCCGTTAGGGGTAAGTTATATCGCCTTAATCGGCGTCGTTATCGGCAACACGCTGACGTTTGTCTGGTGTGCGATGCTGGCGTGGGCTATCTATTTTTATGCCATTTATTTGCTCTGCACCCGCCCTCACGATAGCCGGCTGGTACAAATCTATTTACTGCTTATGGGCACCCTGATGCTCCCATGGGGGGTAGTGCTGCTTATCACCTGTATCATGAGGGAGATAAAGGTCAATCAGGCACCCACGCCATCACCTCCAGGCGAGACAAAAGACGGCTAACCATGCGCACGCAACCGTTTTCCTTGCTGGCAGTTCATGCTATTCTCTGTGGCCTCTAAAGCAGTGTGAAACACACCCACAGGAGTTTTAAGACGCATGTCTTCCCGCAATAATTCGGCGCGTATCGCCATCGTGATGGGGTCCAAAAGCGACTGGGCTACCATGCAATTTACCGCAGAAATCCTTGATGCCCTGAACGTTCCGTACCATGTCGAAGTGGTCTCCGCCCACCGCACGCCCGATAAGCTGTTCAGCTTTGCTGAAAGCGCCGAAAGCCACGGTTATCAGGTGATTATTGCCGGAGCAGGCGGTGCGGCGCATCTGCCGGGCATGATTGCGGCGAAAACCCTGGTGCCGGTGCTCGGCGTACCGGTTCAGAGCGCAGCCTTAAGCGGTGTCGACAGCCTCTACTCCATTGTGCAGATGCCGCGCGGCATTCCGGTCGGTACCCTGGCCATCGGCAAAGCTGGCGCTGCGAACGCCGGCCTGCTCGCCGCGCAGATCCTTGCCCAGCACGATGCTGAACTGCACCAGCGCCTGAGCGCCTGGCGTCAGGCGCAAACCGATGAAGTGCTGGATAATCCGGATCCGCGGGGTGCGGCATGAAACAGGTATGCGTGCTCGGTAACGGCCAGTTAGGCCGTATGCTGCGCCAGGCCGGCGAGCCGCTGGGCATCGCCGTTTGGCCGGTCGGCCTGGAAGCCGACCCGGAAGCGGTGCCGTTCCAGCAGAGCGTCATCACGGCAGAAATTGAACGCTGGCCGGAAACCGCCCTCACCCGCGAGCTGGCCCGCCACCCGGCGTTCGTTAACCGCGATGTCTTCCCGATTATCGCCGACCGCCTGACGCAAAAGCAGCTGTTTGACAAGCTTGGCCTCGCCACCGCCCCGTGGCAGCTGCTGGCGGATAAAAGCGAGTGGCCGGCGGTGTTTGCCCGCCTTGGCGAACTGGCGATCGTTAAGCGTCGCGTTGGCGGTTACGACGGCCGCGGCCAGTGGCGTCTGCGGGAAAACGAGATCGATCAGCTACCGGCCGATAACTACGGCGAGTGCATCGTCGAGCAGGGGATTAACTTCTCCGGCGAGGTATCGCTGGTGGGCGCCCGCGCTCATGACGGTAGCACCGTCTTCTACCCGCTGACCCGTAACCTGCATCAGGACGGTATTCTGCGCGCCAGCGTCGCCTTCCCGCAGGCCAATGTCCGCCAGCAGGAGCAAGCGGAAAGCATGCTGACGGCGATCATGAACGAGCTGAACTACGTCGGTGTGATGGCGATGGAGTGCTTCGTCACTGCCGAGGGACTGCTGATCAACGAGCTGGCGCCGCGCGTGCACAACAGCGGCCACTGGACGCAAAATGGCGCCTCCATCAGCCAGTTTGAGCTGCATCTGCGAGCGATTACCGGCCTGCCGCTGCCGCCGCCAGTGGTTAACAGCCCGTCGGTAATGATCAACCTGATCGGCACCGATCTCAATTACGACTGGCTGAAGCTGCCGCTGGTCCACCTGCACTGGTACGATAAAGAGGTGCGCCCGGGTCGTAAAGTCGGCCACCTGAACCTGACCGACAGCGATACTGACCGTCTGAGCGCGACGCTGGAAGCGATCAAGCCGCTGCTGCCAGCGGAGTACACCAGCGGTCTGTTCTGGGCGCAATCGCAACTGGCGTAACGCCTCACCTTTGTCTTGCCGGGCGGCGGCTGACGCTTGCCCGGCCGATAAAAGCCCAGCTATTCAGAACTCGTCGCCCTGGCAACGCGTCGCCGTCCCGGGGCAGAATGCACGATATTCAGGCATCCTCACCGACAGTAGTCCCCCGTCAGGGCTTGATACAGGTTCCCGCCCGACCGGCGAGAGTCTCCTCAATGCGTGATAACGCGCCAATCCACGCCCGCTTGCCCCTGCGGCGAACATAGCTGCTGACTGCCGAAATTTTCGGCCCCATCGCGCCATCGTCGCGAGCAAAAGGCGCCAGCGCCTCCGGGGTCGCTTCACGGATCGGTCGCTGCATTGGGGTGCCCCAGTGTTCATATACCGCATCCGCATCGGTGAGGATCACCAGACCATCGGCATCAATCTGTTCCGCCAGTAGCGCTGCGGCCAAATCTTTATCGATAACCGCCTCTGCGCCCTGCCCGCTCTCGAGCACCGGAATGCCTCCGCCGCCACAGCAGATCACGACATGTCCCTCATTCAGCAGACGCTCAATCGAGTCGCTCTCCTCAATTCTCACCGGCCTTGGCGAGGCGACAACCCGACGCAAGTATTTGCCGTCGCGCTTCATCGTCCAGCCGTACTCCTCTTCCAGCTGCTGCTGCAACTCAGGGTCATAGACCGGACCGATAAATTTCTCCGGCGCCGAAAAGGCCGGATCGTTCGATGCCACAGTAATACGCGTCATCACTGTCGATACCGGCGGTACCGACGATTCCTGCGCCAGGCATTGGGCCAGCATATAGCCAATCATGCCCTGGCTCTCCGCCACCAGCACGTCCAGCGGGTAAGGTTCGACGTCGCTATAGGCCAGATTTTGCAGCGCCAGCAGGCCTACCTGCGGCCCGTTGCCGTGCACAATGGCCAAACGGTAATGCTGCGCCAGACGCGCCAGCGCGGGAACGGCACTGTGAATATTGCGATATTGATTTTCTACCGTCAGCGCTTCTCCGCGCTGTAATAAAGCGTTACCCCCGAGGGCAACAACCAGCGTTTTCATAAAAGTCCTTACATTATTTGTTGCGCCAGCCAGAACCCCAGAAGCGTGTCGGCACCAGAGGTGTGCCCCATCGCCAGCAGGGCTTCGACGGCAGGTTCAATTCGTCGTCCGCACTGAAGCGCGTTAACAACATGCAGTAGCGGTGAAGCGAAGCATCCCTTACTGGCGTAGCGTAAATAGTTGACGCTGACCTGCGTTGTGGCGGCATGCAGATCGCCGGAGGCACGAAAGAAATGGTGTCCGCTGTTGCGCGACATCAGTCCAGAACACCACGCGGACAGCATCATGCCGATCAGCATATCGTCCATGCTCGGCGTCAGGCCTGGCCCCTTCCCCAGCCACAGCCGCCAGTCAACGGCGCTCCCGGCCAACGCAGAAGCAAAACAGTGGCGTAATTGCCGCAACTCAGGATGATGCGGCAGATGGATAGCCTGTGACAGCGGCCCGAACAGGCCCGTCTCTTCCGGGCGCTTCATGAGCGCTGTCGGTAGATAAGGGCCACCAGGCTGATATCGAGGCCGCAGGGAGCAGCGCCTTCGCGGTGGTAACAGCAACAGGTTATCGACCTGAATGCCGTCATCCCGTGCTATCGGCAGCCCCCCCGCCTTCAGCGCCGCGTGTAAACGGATAAAATCATGGTGACGTAATACCCATCCGCCGGGGCTCACGCCTTGTCCCCGATGATGCAGCGTCAGCAGCGCGCCGTCTGCAACATAGAGATTGATGGTGCGCTGCCAGAGGCCGCCGGTTCGCCATGGCTGGCGATGGTCCGGCGCGTCAATGCTGCCTGTTAACGGACGGATCTTATCCATTGTGTGCCTCAGCTCACGCCCAGCTCGTCCGCCAGCGCTTCCAGCGCCAGTTCAAAGCAGGCCAGTGGGGCTCTGACGGTTCCGGCGCCAATCTGGCCGATCCCCGCCTCTTTATGCGCGATACCAGTGTTGATAAGCGGTGTAATGCCGGTTTCAACCACCCGGCGAATATCCAACCCCAGACAGGCGCCCTGGAAATCCCAGCCCGGAATTTGCAGTTGCATATTGCGTTCAAGGAAGATTTCCGCCATCTCCTCGGAGACCGATTTCGCCGCCTCCATCCCACCCGCGCCGACAAAGCGAGTCACGCCCGGGGCCGCGATCATCGCCGCCCCGCCGATGCCGAAAGTTTCAGTAATGGCGCTATCGCCCATATCCGGGTTGGCCTGCTCCTGCGAGAAGCCAGTGAAAAACAGCCCCTGCGGCGTATTGACCGGCGCGGTAAACCAACGGTCGCCCAGCCCGCTGACGCGAATACCGAACATATCGCCGTTGCGGGTCATCGCGGTGACGATACTGCCCGCGCGGATCTGCGCCCCGGCATCCATCGCCGATTTACAGTAGGCCATCGCCAGGTTGAGGAAGAACTGGTCGGTAATGGCGAGGAAATCCATCACTTCAGCTATCTGCTGTTTGTCGTGATTTAGGCGCGCCAAATGCGGTGCCAGCGTGCGCATTAGCAGCGCGGAGGTGGCGATATTACGCTGGTGAAACTCATCCCCCATGGTGATGCCCTGCGCCATCATCGCCGTCAAATCGATACCGCGCTCCATCTGTTTCAGCGCTGCGCTAAGCACCGGCATCAGCACATCGCGCATCCAGCGCAGGCGCTGCTGCACATCTTCACCGTAAGCGCCGAAACGCATCACCTTGCCAATTCCTTCGTTCAGGTTGCAATAGGCGCGGTTGCCTTCAGCGATGTTTTCCACCACCAGCATCGGCATGTTCGGCGAAGTAATGCCGCCCATTGGCCCCACGGCGTTAACGTGATGGCATGGGATAAAGGTAATTTCGCCGCTTTCCAGCATCGCATGGGCGGTTTTTTCATCCTGCGCCCAGCCTTCGAACAGGCATGCGCCAATGCAGGCCCCTTTCATTGGGCCGGTCATCGCCTGCCAGCGCATCGGCGGCCCGGCGTGGAGCAACGTTTTGTTCTGATTCAGCGCCCCGATTAGCGCACCTGCCGGCTTCACATCCAGCCAGTGCGGACGTGCATTCCGAATTCGTTCAATTACTGCCTCATTGGCCTGCGCCACTGATGTAAACATAGGGACCTCTTATTGCAAACGCTCTAATAAACGAGCCAGTTTTTTATTTCCTCCGGCAATCGGCGCCCACTGATAGTGAACAACCGGCGTTCCGGCGGACTGTAAATCGATCGCAAAACTGCGCAGACCGGCATTAATTACCGCCACCCCGTCCAGCAGACTGGAACGCGGTGCGGGCTCCGCCATCCGCTGAGGGCTAATCAGCGCAACAGCAAGCAGCGCGGCTTCCGGGAGGCTATCGACCACCACCACGCCGGCATCTTCCAGCTCGGCAATCTGTCGGGAACGACACTGCGGGTCATTTTCGGTACCGGTCACGGTCGCGATAACGTGCAGCGGATGGCTTTCACTCCTCAATGCCCAGGCCCGCCGGCATGCTTCCACCAGCGATCCCGCCGGGTCGGCGGTGGCGCCATAGCCAATCACCACATCCAGCAGCAATACACCCACCTGCGTTTGCTCGCCGAGTTCAGCAATCAGTTGGTTACGCAGGGAGGGATCAATCATCGGGTGTGGACGACCGACGGTGTAGAAATCATCGCCGAGGTCGACGACCTGGTGGCCCAGGGCGTTGAGCATCATGCCCTGCGGGTGATGCTCATCGGGAGTGATGTTCAGGCGCTCAGCCAGCAGCCCGGCGGATTCCGCCGCCAGCGTGCCGCCGGTGTATAAACCGCGGATATGCTTACCCGCGGCTGCGGTCAGATTTTCCTGATGGCGTACCACTCGGGCTAACAGACACGCCAGCCGACCGGCCTCGTCAAGCGTGCGGGCAAACCAGACGTTTTCATCACGGTTGACTGGCGAGACATAGCCAAGAAATAGCGCCACCACCGGTTTAGCACTGCGTTTCATTGCGTTAATTATCTTCAGGCGCACCGCCTCAGCAGGTGGCTTGGAAACAAAGGCCAGTACCTGGCTCTGTGCATCCTGGGTTAACATTTCCAGCGCCGTTTGCGCACTAAGCCCCCCCACTTCCGCGCTCAGGTCACGGCCGCCGAGACCAATCGCATGGCTGATCCCTTCGCCGCCGAGGGCAATTTGCGAGACCAGTTCCTGGATACCGGTACCGGAAGCGCCAATCACGCCGATGTTGCCCTCCGGTGTGACGTTGGCGAAGGCCAGCGGGGTGCCGGCGATCATGGCGGTGCCGCAGTCCGGCCCCATCACCAACAATCCTTTGTCACGGGCGCGGGTTTTGAGGGCAATTTCATCTTCCAGGGTGACGTTGTCGGAGAAGATCATCACGTTTTTCTCGCTACTGAGCGCCTGATGGGCCAGCTCCGCGGCATATTCTCCGGCAACGGAAATTAAGGTCATGTTGGCCTGCGGCAGTTTTTGCATCGCACTTTGCCAGCGGCGAACCACGTTCAGACTCTGACTTTGTCCGCTTCCCTGCGCCAGGGCGGATAAGGCGTCATCCAGACGGGCGATAATCATTTCCGTCACCGACGCATCTGCGCAATCGGTACGGATCGCCACGCAAATATCATTCGGCGTCGCCGTGGCAAAATCGTCATGCCAAAAACCGGTAGTTTCCAGCAGCGCTTTATTTGCCGGCGTGCCCATCATGACCGAAACATCGTCGACATTTTCTGACTCACTCAGCTTGCGTGAAATAATCATTAAACTGACTGAATCCTGAAAACAGCCCTTTTTAATAAAGGCATGGATCATAATAACTCCCCAATAATTGCACCCATTGCAATTGAATGAGCATGGTTAATCTGCCATCAGGCTAACGAGATGAAATTCTTAATGGCGTGACCAAAATCACATGAGGATTATTACCACAGGCTTTCAAACAAACCACCTGACATTAGCAGTGATTTTTTAATAAATCGATTACACGGCCATTTATGATAAATCCGTTACGATTATCAAATAAAATCTAACACTGGTCATTTAACTATACAGATCACAATTTCAGTTTCTTTTCCCCGTATTTTAATCAGCAGTCAGGCTCTACACCGTCGTTAAAAGGAAGACAGATGAAAGTCAGTCGGGAAACACTTCATCAGCTTATTGCTAATAAGCTGAACGCAGCAGGACTTACTCATAATCACGCGGATATTATTGCCGATGTGTTGGTTTATGCTGATGCCAGAGGCATTCATTCGCACGGCGCGGTTCGTGTTGAATATTATGCTGAACGAATTTCAAAAGGCGGCACCAATCGTCATCCCACCTTTAGCTTTGAAAAAACCGGCCCCTGCAGCGGCATTTTGCATGCCGATAACGCCGCCGGCCAGGTCGCCGCCAAAATGGGCATGGAACATGCCATTGAGATCGCCCGGCAAAATGGCGTAGCCGTAGTGGGTATCCGCCGCATGGGACACAGCGGGGCCATCTCGTACTTCACACAGCAGGCGGCTCGCGCCGGGCTGATTGGCCTCTCGCTGTGTCAGTCAGACCCGATGGTCGTCCCTTTTGGCGGGGCGGAGATCTACTACGGCACAAACCCGCTGGCCTTCGCCGCCCCCGGCGAGGGCGACGATATCATCACCTTCGATATGGCCACCACCGTCCAGGCGTGGGGAAAGATCCTTGATGCTCGTTCTCGCCATGAAAGCATTCCCGATAGCTGGGCGGTGGACAAAAACGGCGCCCCAACCACGGATCCCTTTGCCGTCCATGCTCTGCTTCCTGCCGCCGGCCCGAAAGGTTACGGGCTGATGATGATGATTGACGTCCTATCCGGCATTTTGCTCAACCTTCCTTTTGGTCGCCAGGTCAGCTCGATGTACGACAACCTGAGCCAGGGGCGTGAGTTAGGACAATTGCATATTGTGATTAATCCTGACTTTTTCTCCTCCAGCGCCTTATTTCGCCAGCACATTAGCGACACCATGCGCGAATTAAGCGCCATTACGCCAGCGCCTGGATTTAGTCAGGTTTAGGCTTTGTTGAATAAATCGAACTTTTGCTGAGTTGAAGGATCAGATCACGCATCTTCCCGACAACGCAGACCGTTCCGTGGCAAAGCAAAAGTTCAAAATCACCAACTGGCCCACCTACAATAAAGC
>OKVU01000583.1_pt1 | contig 9251 bp, 18 predicted proteins | sample 1606901 | NCBI WGS metagenome assembly OKVU01 (sample SAMN03281017, study PRJEB24777) | human gut metagenome | isolation source: fecal sample PR221 from 1 month old male Chinese infant, caesarean... | reverse complement strand
GCACCAGCGGATATTGTCGTAAGCAGGAATGAACCAGGCTGAGCATACTTTGCACTTGCGACGGGGTGGCTTACGCATGATGCCTCCTCGCTGCGAGACGCAGCCATTTCTGGTCTACAAGACGAGCCGTGTAACCTTTAAGAGTGGGTATTTCGGAAGGTAAAAGTGCCGCTTTTCGCTTCCGGCGTGCGGGCATGCGAAAGATAGATCGCTCAATGATTTTTGCGAGTGGGCTGGACATCATGCCTCCTGCTTATCACGCAAGAGCTGGTATTCGCAGCCATTGGGAATCGTCAGAGCCAGGCCAAATTGCGCGCACCAGGCTTCGACTTTGCAGAGGAAATCATGCATTTTCCCGGTATCAAGATCGGCAGTGTGGCGAGGTTCCCAGGTTGTGGTCTTTTCTCCTGTGATGAAATCGGTGTAGGTCACCTCTTCACACCCGAGATAGGTCTTTTTTAGGTTGCGCTTAACCCATTCCGGGGTTGCGTCGGTACGCCCGGATTTGATCAGGTATTCGCTGATTTCCGTGTACCACATGTGGCTGAGCGCATTCTGGGAAAGGCTGCGTTTTTCGCGCCAGGGCTTGACCTGGAGGCGGAAGCATTGCCCGGCATCCAGCAAAGGCTGAATCTGCTGGCCTATGGCGGCGAAGTTTCCACGGTGTAGTTTGATACCGTCTACAGGCAGGTTCATACGGCCCCCTTAACGGAAACCGCAGAATGCAGAAAACCCTCAACATCTGATGACGCTGACGGCAGGAAGGTATTCTCAAATTGTTCGCGCATCAAAGTCCCCTAAAATGCGCGCAGATAGTTAACGGTTTCTCAGGCCGTTGTGGATATTATGGACGGGCCTACGCGGGAAATCAACGAAGCGTGAAGCATAAAAAAAGCCCCTGTGATAGGGGCTTTGAATTGCGTTTTATATCTAATCAGTAGCCTCAGATACGCCGTAATTGCACTCTTCGAAGAAAATATCCCGGCCTATTTCCTCCGCTTCTTCTGGTGTGTCAGCATCGAATTCGACTGTCTTATCTTTCCCGAAACCTTCTATCGTCACCTGATATTTAGCCACATCACACCCCCTTCGGCGCTGCGGCAATCATGGCAGCCCAGCATAACGTCGCCCGGTGCGCTGCCTGCTGGCATCCGCTCATAGCGTTGTAGGCTTCCCATGCACTCGAATCGCTAAAGTGCTCATCCGGCTCAGACTCAAACCCGTTAATGACCATATCCTCTGTCGGCTCAACCGGTACCAGCACGTATCCATCAGGCACCGTTACAGGTTGCACTGAATTACCGGACTGGAGGGCGGACTGATACATGCGCCAGAGAGCCCGTGTTACGCGATGTGTAAATTCCTGACCATCCCATTCAAGTCGTGGCTCTTCTTCTCCGGCTGTTATTTCGTCAAGTTCCTGCCAATTCCAAAATTTATTGCACAACGAGATAAAATTCTCACGTGATTGCAACAACGTTTCGTCTTTCATGATTTACCCCCGTTGAGCATGGCGGCGCGGCGCGTATAAACCTCAAGTACGTAATAGCCTTTGTGAAACGGCTTAGACACAATGAAATCAGCCTCAGCGCGGGTTTTACAGAACGTCTGCCATACATTGGCTGTCGTAACCACAACGTAATAATCCGGCACCGCAGGGACTGGCGCTGGGTGGGCGTAAACGATGCGGGAACGAGCCAACATACCCTGAGCAGCTTCAAATGCCGCCTTGTCATAGTCGTCCCAGTTACCATCATCCCATACCTGGTAAATCGGCTCTTGCTCATGCGCCGCCAGTGCGAAGCGGGCCATAGCTTCGATTTCGTCATGAGACGGTGGAAGCGCCATGCTTTTTGAAAAGCTGGCTATCTGTGCCAGTCTCACCTTGCTCGGTAATTGTGCTGTCATTGTTTCACCTCAATTTCAATCTGCAAATCGCGCGGGACAGTTACGGTGATGATGTCGTTTTTGGTGAAATACGAGAGCGGCTCATCCTCGCTTTGTAGGAAAATGGTCACATTATCACCGTGATAATTAAGCTTTCTTACCCTGTAATAAACATCAAAAATCGAAAGCACAGAGTTGGGGCCAATATCCTCTGCACGCACCGCTTTCAGGAATCTGACCATCTTTCACTCCCCCACGTCTAAAGTGATGCCAGCGGCGGCTAACTGACTCTCGATAGCCTCAATGACAGCATCACGCCCCTCTTCGAAATACTTATTCGTGACATGAGTGATATCGCGCGGCAACTTAACGGTGAGCGTGCGGGCCTCCAGTTCGGCGATGCGTTCCAGCAATTTATTAACAACACCAACATGGTGTTCTTCTCGCTCCATGAGAGCACCACCACAATGTCTTTGCTCCAGTTCGGCGATGCGCTTCGCCTGCTCCGCAATCAGCGCCTTATCAGCGTCACGCTCTGACAGCAGGGAGAGGATTGCTGCGGGGTTGGCGGCGGCGATAAAACGTTTGTTCTGCCTATGCTCAGGGCCACTACATGTTGCAATGTAAAAATTGCTGTTTAATCCAGAATCTGCGATGACACCATGGTAGTCATCAGTGCACCACTCACCTGGAGTTGCACATTCAGCAGCCGCTTTGAGTGCCTGAATCTGTTCGTTGGTCATGCTCATGACTGCGCTCCTTTGCTCTCGCGAAGCTGGCGGGCGAAATCATCTGCATGCTCTCCGCATAGCCACCAGTTATCACGGGTGTCAGAAGATATTGCTTGCTTTGATTTTTCCGAGCATTTCTTGGCAAACATCTCCACCCCTTCCGCTCTCAGTGAGGCGCGGTCGGCGTCGGTGGCGGGAGTTTCGATTGCAGGAAGCAATGCGTAATCGCAGATGGTATCTATTGCCGAATCAACACGGTCGTCTTCTGTGCGAGGGCGTTCACCAACCATCGTTGATGACTGCATGATTACTCCCCAGCAGATACTGCTGACTTCTTCCGACCACCCATCACAGGCATCGCCGCGATAGTCATCAATTGCTGCTTCTGCGTTTTCTGCGGCTTCTTTTGCTGTTTTATGCCATTCGAAGCCGTGTTCAGAGCCATATGAGAAGAAACAATCGCCATACTTAAGCGCTGCCGCTTCAACCGCCATCGCGGCGCGCTGCTCGGTTACTGCTACCAGCTCGCGCAGGCAGGCCAGTTCAAACTCACTGCTCAGGCTCAGACCACCAACAACTTTGCCTGCACTTTCCAGATCAGCTATGCGCTGCTTTACGCTTTCCATCGTTACCTGTTTCATCAGAAACCACCTCGTTTATTCGGTTTTTCTTCGCGTTCCTGGGTGCGGCGCCGCGCCGTCTCCTGGTCGCAGTCGTAGATTGATCCGTTGCGTTGTTCGCAGTGAATAACGCCGCTTTGCCCGTGCCGGTTAAGGCGTAACAGCAACTCCGTTTCGCTCTGGTTAGCGGTTTCGTCATAGGCACCGCCACGGTAAATACCGATCCAGTAGTCGCAGTCCTGCTCAATTTGCCCGGTGTCGCGGGAATCGCTCGGCAGCGGGCGTTTGTTGGTGCGTTTTTCCAGATCCCGGTTTAACTGCGTCAACAGGACAACGACGCAATCCAGCTCTTTAGCCAGGTTCTTAAGCCCCTTGGTGATCAGCCCGTAGGCCAGGTCGTTGCGATCGGCCTTTTCCGCAGTCATGAGCGTCAGGTAATCGACCAGCACCATTCCGACGCGGCCCTTTTCGCGCTTAATGCGCCGGGCTTCTGACTGGATGTGCTGGAACGAAATGCCTGGCGTGTCATCGATAAAGAAATTTCCGCTTTCAGCCATCTGCAATGCCCGTGCGTTGGCGTGGGAAAACTCGGACTCATCGTCGGCGCCACGGTAGAAAATGTCGGTGTTAACGCCAGACAACTGCCCTACCATGCGTTCGAATATTTGCTTGTCCGGCATTTCCAGACTGAACATGACGGCAGGCAAGTTTTCCCGCAGCGCGCAGTTGATGGCCAGTTGGCTGTAAAACGTGGTTTTCCCCATTTTCGGACGGGCACCGATAACCAGGAGGGATCCGCGTACAAGCCCTTTTGGCTGCAACAGTGCGTCGAGTGAGGGGATCCCGGTAGAAAGCCCACGGGATCGGCTGTTAGGGTCAAACCGCCCTTCCAGTTCGTCCAGCCAGTCTTCCATGACGTCCATCAGCGGGCGCGCGCCGCGGCGTGAACCGGTGCGGGCATGGTCTGTCAGTTGGGAAGATATCGCCTGGATAGCTTCGTATTTCTGCGCGGCAGTCATGCCGTTGCGGGAATACAGCATTTCCACTGCCTCAGAAAGGCGCTGGATAGCGAAACGCTCCATTGCGGCTTCACGCACAGACATGGCGTAAGCAACGATGTTGGCGGCGCTGGGCGTGTTTTTGGAGATTTCAGCCAGGTACGCAAAACCGCCGACCTGCTCTGTCAGCCCCTTGCTCTCCAGTGCGTCGAACAGTGTCAGACCGTCTACCGGTTTGTTATCGCGGTACATCTGGCGCATTTCGGCAAACAGCACCTGATGGGCTCGGATGTAAAATGACTCCGGTTTCAGGATGGACAGAACTTTTTGGGTTCTTTCGCTGTTGTCGTCGTCCAGCAGCAGGCCGCCAATGACGCTTTGCTCAGCTTCCAGGTTGTGAGGAATGGTCAGGATTTCAGAGGTCATCACAGGCCCCCTCACGCGTTTTCGCGTAAACATCCACGTTCAGGAAGTACTCAAGCGATTTGCGGCGCCATGTCTTACCAGTACGATGATCGGGGCGGTTTTCCAGCATCCAGCGGCAGTTGCTGGAGATGTAGCTCAGATATGATTCCCAGTCAGCCAGGGTGAAACCGTGACCATCAAGCTCACGGGTGATCTTACCGGCCTTCTGCCAGAAGGTGCGGATTAGATTACGGCGCTTGTCTGTCACGACCCGAATTCTTATGGCTTCTGGCAGTACACGGTGGTAAACCTCAACAACCTGCTCACAACTGAGAGACGGTTTTTTCTGTTCAGGTTTTTGTGATGCTGATGCACTCTCTTCTACGTTAGTAGAAGAGATATTATTATTTAAATTCTTTGTGGCACTCTGTTGGCATTCTGTTGGCACAACCTCGGCTACAGATAGCGCTGCTGCTGGTTTTGCGTTGGCACTCTGTTGGCATTCTGTTGGCACAAAAAACTGCTGATAATCGTCATATTTCGTTACCGTTAACAGCGTAAATTTCTTGTTCGTCAGGGTGGTGATCATGCCCATTTTGGTAAATTTATTGAGCAGGTATTTTACCCGGTCAGGCAAAATACCCGTGTCCTTAGCCAGGGTGTGACGACCGGTAATTGTCTGCCCACGACCGACCTGATATTCACCAAATTCAGTGGTGACCATCGCTGGTTCAGGGTTGACGTCCATGATCAAGTGAACCCACAAATGCACCGCCTCGCTGTCGGTCTTGTAAAACGGTAACTCACGTATTTTACGGTGCAGGAAGACCAACCCCTGCCCTGTTGGCTGCGGCTTCTCCATGGGCTGCTTAGCCCCTCTAAAATCTGATATGCGAAGGACGTTACTCACGATTACTCTCCTTGCGTTTCAGCTCTTCCAGGATGGCGCGCATCTTCTCGGCCACCTCAGGATTAACCGAACGGATGAATCGCTCACGAGTGACGTTTTTATGGTTTTGAGCCTGGTAAAAACGATTAGCTTTAGGCATAATTACTCCTGTGAATTGATCCAGTTAATTCGCTTCGAAGGCCGCTTGTGTTCGCTGCACAGCGGTCTTCACCCTTTCTGATTCCTGCATCAGTCCCACCCCAGCGGGCCGGGCCTGCAACGTTCTGCGCGCAAACCGATATCAGCCAGTGTCTCTACTGATTTCAGGTAATCGCGTGAAACAACTACCGCTTCCGGCGGTACTACCTGCAAATCCAGCGCTGAAATCTCCTTGGCCATTTCGGTGAAATGGTTGTCAGCCTTACGCTTGCTGATAGCTGACTCACTGACACCGATTCGCTCGGCGTAATTCTTTTGCCCTATCGAGGCCAGTCGGTTGAGCAAAGTGCTTTCGATTTCAAGCGGGTTGAGAATCGGCGGTTCTAATTTGCGTGATATTGAGTTCTCCATTCGTGATACTTCCTCTTGGTGTTGGGCCGCCGGTCAGGCGGCGTGGTCAGGATGCGGAAACAGATCAGGAAGGTCAGGACGAATCTCATGCGCCTGAACTTCTCCGCCAGTTGCGTTAACGATGGCGGTTACTTTTTCAGGAGAAACAGATCCGCCATTCAGCCACTTATGAACCGCCGGCTGACTGACGCCGCAAATCTCCGCCAGTCGCTTTTGACTGCCAACGATTTTTAAGGCTCGCTGGATAACTTTATTCATGGATTTTACCTATCCGGTGATTGGATAGAATGAAAGATAACTCAAGTTATGGGGAATGTCCATAACCTTTGTTATTTTACTATTGATAACCTCGGTTATAGATTTACGACATGAAAACTTTCGCAGAACGACTTAATGCAGCCATGAATATGGCCTCCCTTTCACAGGCTCAATTAGCTGAACGGGTTGGCATATCACAGCCAGCAGTGCAAAAAATGGCGTCAGGAAAAACTACCGGCAGTAGGAAGATGGTAGAGATCGCGCGCGCGTTGAATGTTCGACCTGAATGGTTGAGTGCTGGAATTGGCGCAATGAAAGTTAGTGACGATGCCCTGCCGCCAGAAAACGAATGGGGCACCGTAGACGCGTGGGACAAAAACACGCCGCTACCAGCTGATGAGGTGGAAGTGCCGTTCTTGAAGGATATTGAATTTGCCTGTGGCAATGGGCGCGTGCAGGAAGAAGATCATAACGGCTTCAAGCTGAGGTTTTCAAAAGCGACATTGCGTCGGGTGGGCGCTAATACGGATGGTTCTGGTGTGATGTGCTTTCCAGCGCGTGGGAACAGCATGGAGCCCTTCATTCCTGATGGTTCTACAGTGGCTATTAACTGCAACGACAAGCGCATCATTGACGGCAAAGTGTATGCCGTCAACCAGGATGGCTGGAAGCGGTTGAAAATGCTTTATCGCGTTGGGCCTGACCGGATAAGCCTGCGCAGCTACAACAGCCAGGAGCATCCTGATGAAGAACATGCCTTGTCAGAGATTGAGATCATCGGGCGCATGTTCTGGTCTTCAATGCTGTGGTGATGCCGCAGACGTACAGGAAGCATGGGTAAAAAATAATAACATACAATTAAGGTTCGATAATGAGTGCTGAACTAGGTACTGAGATAGTTGATAACCCGCCGGAAAAAATAGCGTTTATGTTTCCTGCGCGATATAACCTAAAGGGCGCTGTCGATCCTGTTCTAAACTTTAAAGCCAATGAAAACAATGCATTATCATTAAGCGTAGGCATATCCTTTATCCAACTGGATGTTAATGCAAACTACTGGGTTCTATTTGGGCTTGAGGACCCAAATGGTAAAGCGGTTGTAAACTCCACTCACGGTATGTCTGCTATACCATCCGACCAAATCGACCCCGAAAAGAAGACGTCGTATCTCTCAGCCAATTTTTATTTCAATATTACATTACCTGGTGTTTACAAATTTTATTGTGAACTAAGAAACCCCTTGGTTAACTTTGGTAATGCATTAGATTATAAAGAAATATATTTCAACGTAGCGCAGGCGGAGCAAGAAAATGGACAATAAAGTCGTCTCCCTCGTCACCGCTCGCTCTCCCGAGGCTATTTCTGGTAATTTTTCAGATGATGATGCATCATTCAACCATGGTAGCGGCGGTGGAGGCGATGATATGCTTGAAGCAAGGGTAGCGAAACTTGAAGCTGATGTCGAAAACATCAAAATAAACCTGTCGGAAGCCAGAGCAGACATTCGCGAGTTGACTAAAAATTCCTCATCAACAAAAGCTGATGTGTCTACAATACTTCAAAAACTTGTTGATATTGATGAGAAATTATCTAATAAAGCTGGCAAGGATTTTGTAGATGTTAAAGTCGGCAGCCTGAAAATTTGGATGTTAGGAATTCTTTTACTATCAGTCGCTATGCCTGTAATTTCATTTTTGTTAAATCTCTACCTTAAAAAACCATAAAACCCGGTCGCGCCGGGTTTTTATTTACCCTTCCGTACCATCTCCGCTGCATCTCGTAGCATTCCTTTGTGGATGACATTGCCTACCGCTTTCCGCTTCCCCTCCAGAAACCCCACGATGTTGTCCCTGTTTATCTCAATCCCATTGTAAATCAGTTCGAAAACCACACACCCAACCTCTCCTGCCATGAATGCTATCCGGTCGTCTGCTAGTTCATCACGTTCCATAGCCACCTCCTGATGTTTTTTTGAGCATAACACCACGCATTTACAAAATAAATTACTTTTACTATCAATCAATTATAACTTAATTATCATTATTTATAATTTAGGTTATTGCATAGCATCATAACTAAGGTTATCTTTAACTCATCCAAACAACAGCGATGAGGAAGACCATGAGCAACGAAGAAAGAATCCTGAATGTGGCAGCCAAGACTGCTGCGTTTATTCGTGGCGAGCTAAAGAAATCCGGCCTTTCGGATTATGAGTTTGTTGATGTGGCTGAATGCTTGCTGGCGGCCGGGAATGCAGGCCGCCGTGGACTGATTGCTGAGAGTCAAAAGAGGGCTTAGAAGGGCGGAAGAGGAGCTGGTGACGGCTTATAAACCACTTTTGCGAATACGCCATATACGTGCCCGCAATTTACACAAAAAGCAGTTTCAAACCATGGGTCGCCTATTTTGCTTTTTATTTCGCTGGCTATGCATTGAATGTGTTCGTTCCCGACAATTTTGCACTCGGGACAGCGTGGTTGGTTGAGTGTTTCTGACATTTGTATCTCCTTGCTGGTTGTGTGGAAACACCAGCATACACCGAGTCTGATGTGGTTAAAAGACAGGCGGTTAGCCTCTTCCGAGAGGCGTTACCAAAGCTGATTTGCGAGTCAATTTTGGTATCCAAACAGCGGGCTTCGCGGCGGTGAATTGCAGTCCACCGAGACAACCAGAAGACAAGCGCCTGGCGCCGCCAGCGAGGCCCAACTCAATTGCTTTACTTTGATGCGAAAGCGCAGATGGTTTTAACTCCGCCAGCCGGGCGTGAACGGCAGAGGATGAGATGGTTAAAAACGCAATCCCAAATAGTGGCCGCGCAGTACCGATGCGTAACAGCCGCACAGGTGCTTCATGGCTCGTATCGTTCGATTATCGCGAGGGTATGTACTGGCAC
>OKVU01000575.1_pt1 | contig 9375 bp, 7 predicted proteins | sample 1606901 | NCBI WGS metagenome assembly OKVU01 (sample SAMN03281017, study PRJEB24777) | human gut metagenome | isolation source: fecal sample PR221 from 1 month old male Chinese infant, caesarean... | reverse complement strand
CCCTTTATCGGCGGCTTCCTGTGCTGGCAGACCGAACGCTTTGGCGTGAAAGTGCCGCGCTGGATCGCGCTGATTACCATGGGACTGACGCTGGTGCTTGGCCTGCAGCTGTGGATGCAGGGCGGCTATTCTCTGACGCAATCCGCGGGTATTCCGCAATGGCAGTCGGAATTCGTGCTGCCGTGGATCCCACGCTTCGGCATTAGCATCCATCTGGCGATCGACGGCCTGTCGCTGCTGATGGTGGTGCTGACCGGTCTCCTCGGCGTGCTGGCGGTGCTCTGTTCGTGGCGTGAAATCGAAAAATACCAGGGCTTCTTCCACCTCAACCTGATGTGGATCCTGGGCGGCGTTATCGGCGTGTTCCTCGCCATCGACATGTTCCTGTTCTTCTTCTTCTGGGAAATGATGTTGGTGCCGATGTACTTCCTGATCGCGCTGTGGGGCCACAAAGCCTCGGACGGTAAAACGCGTATCACAGCGGCTACCAAGTTCTTCATCTATACCCAGGCGAGCGGTCTGGTGATGCTGATTGCCATTCTGGCGCTGGCCTTCGTCCACTTCAACGCCACCGGCGTGTGGACCTTCAACTATGAAGATCTGCTGAAAACCCCAATGTCTCACGGCGTGGAATACCTGCTGATGCTCGGCTTCTTCATCGCCTTCGCGGTGAAAATGCCGGTGGTGCCGCTGCACGGCTGGCTGCCGGACGCTCACTCCCAGGCGCCGACCGCCGGCTCTGTCGACCTCGCGGGGATCCTGCTGAAAACCGCCGCCTACGGTCTGCTGCGCTTTGCGCTGCCGCTGTTCCCGAATGCCTCCGCCGAGTTTGCGCCCATCGCCATGTGGCTGGGCGTGATTGGTATCTTCTACGGCGCGTGGATGGCCTTCGCCCAGACCGATATTAAACGCCTGATCGCCTACACCTCCGTGTCCCACATGGGCTTCGTGCTGATTGCTATCTACACCGGCAGCCAGCTGGCCTATCAGGGAGCGGTGATCCAGATGATTGCTCACGGTCTGTCCGCGGCGGGTCTGTTCATTCTGTGCGGCCAGCTGTACGAACGTCTGCACACCCGCGATATGCGCCAGATGGGCGGTCTGTGGAGCAAAATTAAATGGCTGCCGGCGATGTCGATGTTCTTCGCTGTCGCCACCCTGGGGATGCCGGGCACCGGTAACTTCGTCGGCGAATTTATGATCCTGTTCGGCAGCTATAAAGTGGTGCCGACGATCACCGTCATCTCCACCTTTGGTCTGGTATTCGCGTCCGTTTACTCGCTGTCGATGTTACATCGCGCTTACTTCGGTAAAGCGAAGAGCGAAGTGGCGGCGAAAGAGTTGCCGGGGATGTCCCTGCGTGAACTGTCTATCATCCTGCTGCTGGTGGTGCTGCTGGTGCTGTTGGGCTTCTTCCCGCAGCCGATCCTCGACACCTCGCATGCTGCGATGAGCAACATTCAGCAGTGGTTTGTTAATTCTGTTTCTACTACAAGGCCGTAATTCGCCATGACAATAACTCCACAACAACTGATCGCACTGCTACCGCTGCTGATCGTCGGCTTGACGGTGGTGGTTGTGATGCTCTCCATTGCGTGGCGACGCAATCATTTTCTCAATGCCACGCTGTCGGTTCTTGGACTTAACGCCGCGCTGGTCTCGCTCTGGTTCGTCGGCCAGAACGGGGCGATGGACGTCACGCCGCTGATCCGCGTTGACGGCTACGCCATGCTTTACACCGGTCTGGTGCTGCTGGCGAGCCTCGCGACCTGTACTTTCGCCTATCCGTGGCTTGAGGGTTACAAGGACAACAAAGAAGAGTTCTACCTGCTGGTGCTGATCGCCGCCCTGGGCGGCATTCTGCTGGCCGGTGCGAATCATCTGGCGGCGCTGTTCCTCGGTATTGAGCTGATTTCGCTGCCGCTGTTCGGCCTGGTTGGTTACGCCTTCCGCCAGAAGCGTTCGCTGGAAGCGAGCATCAAATACACCATCCTCTCCGCGGCAGCTTCGTCCTTCCTGCTGTTCGGTATGGCGCTGGTGTATGCGAACTCCGGCAACCTGTCCTTCCTCGCGCTGGGCAAAAGCCTGGCGGACAACATGCTGCACGAGCCGCTGCTGCTGGCGGGTCTTGGCCTGATGATTGTCGGTCTTGGCTTTAAACTGTCGCTGGTGCCGTTCCACCTGTGGACGCCGGACGTTTACCAGGGGGCGCCTGCGCCGGTCTCCACCTTCCTGGCGACCGCCAGCAAGATCGCTATCTTCGGCGTAGTGATGCGTCTGTTCCTGTACATGCCGGTGGGCAACAGCGAAGCGGTACGCGTGGTGCTGGGCCTGATCGCCTTCGCCTCTATCATCTTCGGTAACCTGATGGCGCTGAGCCAGACCAACATTAAGCGCCTGCTCGGTTACTCTTCCATCTCCCATCTCGGCTATCTGCTGGTGGCGCTGATTGCCCTGCAGAGCGGTGAAATGTCGATGGAAGCCGTGGGCGTCTACCTGGCCGGTTACCTGTTCAGCAGCCTCGGCGCGTTCGGCGTGGTCAGCCTGATGTCCAGCCCGTACCGCGGCCCGGATGCTGACTCGCTGTTCTCCTACCGCGGCCTGTTCTGGCACCGTCCGATCCTGTCGGCTGTGATGACGGTGATGATGCTCTCCCTGGCCGGCATCCCGATGACCCTCGGCTTTATCGGTAAGTTCTACGTGCTGGCCGTCGGTGTGCATGCGCATCTGTGGTGGCTGGTTGCCGCGGTGGTTGTCGGCTCGGCGATCGGTCTCTACTACTACCTGCGCGTGGCCGTCAGCCTGTACCTGAGCGCGCCGGAGCAACTGAATCGCGATGCGCCGTCAAACTGGCAGTACAGCGCCGGCGGTATCGTGGTGCTGATCTCCGCGCTGCTGGTGCTGGTGCTCGGTATCTGGCCGCAGCCGCTGATTAGCATCGTGCAGCTGGCGACGCCGCTGATGTAAGTTGATTGACTCAATAAAAAACCGCCGGGATGGCGGTTTTTTTATGCCCGGATTTTACGCCATCTTGTAGACCATAAAGTCTTCCGCCAGCAGCGTGTTAGGGAAAATCTCCCGGCATTCCGCCAGCATACGCAGACAGCCTTCGGCATCGTAGCGCGAGCTAAAGTGGGTGGCGATCAGCGTACCGACCCCCGCTTCTTTGGCAAGCGCCGCGGTCTGCTGACTGGAAGAGTGGCCGCGGCTATTGGCTTTCTCCGCCATCGCCTGCTCAAGGGTGGTTTCGTGGACCATTACATCCGCCCCGCGAGCCATCTCCAGCGCCTGCGGGCAGGGGGCGGTATCGCCGAAGATGGCCAGCGTTTTACCCGGGGTCGCAGGTCCCAGATAGCGGCTGCCGTCGATGACCCGGCCATCTGCCAGCTCGACGCGCTGTCCGCGCTTGAGTTGATGGAACAGCGGCCCGGGAGGTACGCCATCGGCAATCAGCTGGGCGGCGTCGAGGGTGCCGGGCTTGTCATGCTGCGCAATGCGATACCCATAGCACTCCACCGGATGGCTGAGCGGATACGCGGTGACCCGATAGCCCTCTTCGTCGAACACCAGACCAGGGCCGACTTCGATGATGGTGAGCGGATAGTCGGTCCACGAACCGCTCAGGCGCAGCGCGGTCTCAACAAACTCTTTGAGTCCTTTTGGCCCGTAGAGGGTGAGGGGCAGGGAATTTCCCTGCATCGAGCGGCTGCACAGCAGGCCGGGCAGGCCGAACAGGTGGTCGCCGTGCAGATGGGTAATAAAAATCTTATTCAGTTTGCCGGGATGGTAGGGCGTGTGAAGAAACTGATGCTGGGTCCCTTCGCCGCAGTCAAACAACCACATTTCGGCGCGGGTCGGCTGTTGCAAATTCAGTATTATCGACGTCATATTACGCGTGCGGGTCGGCACCCCGGCGGATGTCCCCAAAAAAGTTAATTCCATCGTCCAGTGTCCTCAGGGCGAGTCGCAAAGTATCAGTATATCAATAAGGAGCAGCAGATGATGACCTGGCAAGATCTCCACCATAGTGAACTCACCGTTCCCCAGCTGTATGCGCTGCTGAAATTGCGCAGTGAAGTCTTTGTCGTAGAGCAGCAGTGCGTCTATCAGGATGTCGACGGCGATGATTTGGTTGGTGAAAATCGCCATCTGCTCGGCTGGCGCGATGGCGAACTGGTGGCCTACGCGCGGATCCTCAAAAGCGAAGAGGAGTTTGCGCCGGTGGTGATTGGCCGGGTCATCGTCAGCCCCGCCGCCCGCGGTGCGAAGCTCGGCTATCAGCTGATGGAGCAGGCGCTGGCCAGCTGTCAGCAGCACTGGCCGCAAAAGGCGATTTACCTCGGGGCGCAGGCGCACCTGCAATCTTTTTACGCCCACTTTGGTTTTACGCCGGTGACCGAGGTCTATGATGAGGATGGCATCCCCCACATTGGCATGGCGCGAGAAAAGCGCGCTGTCTGACTCCTCTGCACCCTCGTCCACACGCTGCTCTGGCCCGGCGAGCGGGTAAGATAAAACCCGCTCCCTCATCATGGGTACTGCTATTCCGCCGTCGAACCCCTTATAATGTGGGGTTTTACTACCGTGGAGGTTTGCGTGCTGTCTGTTTCCACTGCGCTGGCCCGTTTGCAAGACGGCCTGGGCGAGTCTTTTCCAGACTTGCCCGGCACGCGAATTATCGATGTTGCTTTTCCGCTGAATGATGCCTTCGATCCGCTACTATGGTGCGGCCAGCAGGCGCAATGGCCGCAGTTTTACTGGCAGCAGCGCAATGGCGATGAGGAACTGGCGACGCTGGGGGCGGTAAAAACCTTTACCTCGCTCGACGCGGCGAACCGCTTTTTACGCCAGGCCGGCCGGCAGGATCTGCGTATCTGCGGCCTGAATGCGTTTGAACCGCAGCAGGGCAGCCTGGCGCTGCCGCGTCTGGAGTGGCGCCGGTGCGGCGGCAGGGCCGTGCTGCGGCTGGTGCTGCATAGTGATATCTCCCTGCGTGAGGATGCCGCGACGGCCCGCGCGTTTCTCGCCAGCCTGACAACCACTCAGGCGACTCCCGGCGCCATACCGCCGTTGCTGAGCGAGCGCCACTCATCCGACTATCCTCAATGGCAGGCAATGATTGCGCGGGCGACTAAGGCGATCAGCGCCGGTGAAATGGATAAAGTAGTGCTGGCGCGGGCAACCGACCTGCAGTTTGCCGCCCCGCTGGACGCCGTGAGCATCATGGCGGCTAGCCGGCGCAGCAATCTTAACTGTTTTCATTTCCTGATGGCGTTCAATGCCCGGCAGGCATTTTTCGGCTCCACGCCGGAACGGCTGTGGCGCCGGCGCGGCGCGCTGCTGCGCACCGAAGCGCTGGCGGGGACCGTCGCGAACCATCAGGAAGACGCGAAGGCGCAGCAACTGGCCGACTGGCTGATGAAAGACGACAAAAACCAGCGGGAAAACATGCTGGTAGTAGAGGATATCTGCCAGCGCCTGCAGAGTGAGGCCTCGACGCTGGACGTCCTGCCGCCGCAGGTGGTGAGGCTGCGTAAGGTGCAGCATCTCCGACGCTGCATCTGGACCGAGCTGGCGGCGCCTGACGACAGCCGCTGTCTGCTGCAGCTGCAGCCCACCGCCGCGGTGGCCGGCCTGCCGCGCCGGGCGGCGCTGGCGTTCATTCAGCGTCATGAACCGTTTTCCCGCGAATGGTACGCCGGGTCCGCCGGGTATCTGTCACTGGCGCAAAGCGAGTTTTGCGTGGCGCTGCGTTCGGCGAAAGTGAACCACGACACCCTGCGGCTGTATGCCGGGGCGGGGATCGTCAGCGGCTCTGATGCACAGCTGGAGTGGCAGGAGATTGACAACAAAGCGGCCGGGCTGCGCTCGCTGCTGTGTCCATAAAGCTTGAATGACGATGCATATCAAAACGACGTCACTTTGCCTTATCTATACTTAGCATCAATATTTGATACCGGACAATTTCATGTCAGTAAGCGCATTTAACCGACGCTGGGCGGCGGTGATCCTGGAAGCTTTAACGCGCCATGGCGTGCAGCATATCTGCATCGCGCCGGGCTCGCGCTCGACACCCTTAACCCTGGCGGCGGCGGAAAACCGCGCCTTTATCCATCATACCCATTTCGACGAACGCGGCCTCGGCCACCTGGCGCTCGGACTGGCGAAGGCCAGCCGGCAGCCGGTGGCGGTGATAGTCACCTCCGGGACCGCCACCGCGAACCTCTATCCGGCGCTGATTGAGGCAGGGCTCACCGGTGAAAAGCTGATCCTGTTGACCGCCGACCGTCCGCCGGAGCTGATCGACTGCGGCGCGAACCAGGCTATCCGCCAGCCGGGGATGTTTGCCTCCCATCCTGCGCAGACGATTTCTTTGCCGCGTCCCTCGCAGGATATTCCTGCCCGCTGGCTGGTCTCAACCATCGACCAGGCGCTGGGGGCGCTGCACGCCGGCGGGGTGCATATTAACTGTCCGTTCGCTGAACCGCTGTATGGTGATATGGATGAGACCGGCGTGGAGTGGCAGCAGCAGCTCGGCAACTGGTGGCAGAGCGACAAACCCTGGCTGCGCCAGGCGCTGCAGTTAGAGAGCGAGAAGCAGCGCGACTGGTTCTTCTGGCGACAAAAACGCGGCGTCGTCGTGGCGGGCAGAATGAGCGCCGCGGAAGGGAAAAAGGTCGCTGAGTGGGCGCAGACCCTCGGCTGGCCGCTGATCGGCGATGTCCTGTCGCAGACCGGGCAGCCGCTGCCGTGCGCCGACCTGTGGCTGGGCAACGGCAAAGCGGTCAGCGAGCTGGCGCAGGCGCAGATCGTCGTGCAACTCGGCAGCAGCCTGACCGGCAAACGCGTGCTCCAGTGGCAGGCGACCTGCGAGCCGGATGAATACTGGCTGGTGGATAATCTGCCCGGTCGCCTCGACCCGGCGCAGCACCGCGGTCGCCGTCTGCTCTCAAGCGTTGAGCGCTGGCTCGAATTACATCCGGCGGAGAAACGCCAGCCGTGGGCGACGGTGATCCCACAGCTTGCCGGGCAGGCGTGGCAGGCTGCGGTCGCCAGCAACGAGCCTTTTGGCGAAGCGCAGCTGGCGCAGCGTATTCGGCGCTATCTGCCGGAGCAGGGCCAATTGTTTGTTGGCAACAGCCTGGTGGTGCGCCTGATCGACGCCCTGGCGCAGCTACCGGCCGGGTATCCGGTCTACAGCAACCGCGGCGCCAGCGGTATCGATGGCCTGATCGCCACTGCGGCCGGCGTGCAGCGCGCCAGCGCCCGACCGACGCTGGCCATCGTTGGCGATCTCTCCGCGCTCTACGATCTCAACTCGCTGGCCCTGCTTCGCCAGGCGTCGGCGCCGCTGGTGCTGATCGTGGTGAATAACAACGGCGGGCAGATTTTTTCTATGCTGCCGACGCCGCAGGACGAACGCCGTCAGTTCTATTTAATGCCGCAGGACGTGGATTTCAGCCACGCGGCGGCGATGTTCGGCCTGGCCTATCATCGCCCTGATGACTGGCCGTCGCTGGATGAGGCGCTGGCCGGCGCCTGGCACAGGGCGGGGGCGACGGTGATTGAGCTGGCGGTCAATGAGACCGACGGCGCGCAGACCCTCCAGCAGCTGCTGGCGCAGGTAAGTCGCCTGTGATCCTCAGCGCTGCTGTCGACAACGGCCAGCCGGGCTATCCCTGGCTGGTGTTTCTGCACGGTTTTTCCGGCGACCGCAACGAGTGGCGGAAAGTGGGCGACGCCTTTCCCGCCTGGCCGCGGCTGTACCTCGATCTGCCGGGGCACGGCGGCTCCGCGGATATCGCGGTGCAGGACTTTGCCGGGGTCAATACTCTGCTGCAGTCTACGCTTAATAGTTACAACATACATAAGTATTGGCTGATCGGCTACTCGCTGGGCGGCCGGGTGGCAATGAACTTCGCCAGCCAGCCGCGCGCAGGCATGCGCGGGCTGATCGTTGAAGGCGGCCATCCGGGCCTGCAGGATGTAGAGGCGCGGCAGGCGCGGCGCAGCAATGACAGCGCCTGGGCGGAACGTTTTCGCCGCGAGCCGCTTGAGCAGGTCTTTGCCGACTGGTATCAGCAGCCGGTCTTCGCTTCGCTGAATGCCGCGCAGCGTGAGTCATTGGTCGCCTTACGCAGCCGGAACAACGGCGCGACGCTGGCGGCGATGCTGCAGGCAACCTCCCTTGCCGCGCAGGCCGATCTGCGCGCGTCTCTGCAGGCGCGCGATTTTCCTTTTCACTACCTGTGCGGCGAGCGCGACGCGAAGTTTCGCGCCATCGCGCAGACGCTCGCGGCGGATCTCCATCTTATTCACCATGCCGGACACAACTCGCACCGGGACAACCCGGCGGCGGTGATTGCCTGTCTGGCGCAGATTCTGGCAAGTTAACTGAAGGACATTCTATGATCTCTCTTGATGAAGCAATGCTCTACGCCCCCGTTGAATGGCACGATTGCTCCGAAGGCTATACCGATATTCGCTATCACAAATCGACTGACGGGATTGCCAAAATCACCATTAATCGTCCGCAGGTGCGCAACGCCTTCCGCCCGCTGACCGTCAAAGAGATGATCCAGGCGCTGGCGGATGCCCGCTATGACGACAATATCGGCGTCATCGTGCTGACCGGTGAAGGTGAGAAAGCCTTCTGCGCCGGCGGCGACCAGAAAGTCCGCGGCGACTACGGCGGCTATCAGGACGACTCCGGCGTTCATCATCTTAACGTGCTCGACTTCCAGCGTCAGATCCGCACCTGCCCGAAACCGGTGGTCGCGATGGTGGCCGGCTACTCTATCGGCGGCGGTCACGTGCTGCATATGATGTGCGATCTGACTATCGCGGCGGAAAACGCCATCTTCGGCCAGACCGGGCCAAAAGTCGGCTCTTTCGACGGCGGCTGGGGCGCCTCCTATATGGCGCGGATCGTCGGGCAGAAAAAAGCGCGCGAAATCTGGTTCCTGTGCCGCCAGTATGACGCTCAGCAGGCGCTGGACATGGGGCTGGTGAATACCGTGGTACCGCTGGCGGATCTGGAAAAAGAGACCGTGCGCTGGTGTCGTGAAATGCTGCAGAACAGCCCGATGGCCTTGCGCTGCCTGAAAGCGGCGCTGAACGCCGACTGCGACGGCCAGGCTGGTCTGCAGGAGCTGGCGGGCAACGCCACTATGCTGTTCTATATGACGGAAGAGGGGCAGGAAGGCCGCAACGCCTTCAACCAGAAACGTCAGCCGGACTTCAGCAAATTTAAACGGAATCCATAATGCGCGTTTCGCAGGTTTACCGCTGGCAGATACCGATGGACGCGGGCGTGGTGCTGCGCGAGCGGCGGTTAAAAACCCGCGACGGGCTGTTCATCCGCCTGCAGGAGGG
>OKVU01000564.1_pt1 | contig 9603 bp, 12 predicted proteins | sample 1606901 | NCBI WGS metagenome assembly OKVU01 (sample SAMN03281017, study PRJEB24777) | human gut metagenome | isolation source: fecal sample PR221 from 1 month old male Chinese infant, caesarean... | reverse complement strand
CTGAGGCAGAACCTGGCACGGCTGGGACGGAAGTCGCTGTCGTTCTCAAAATCGGTGGAACTGCATGACAAAGTCATCGGGCATTATCTGAACATAAAACACTATCAATAAGTTGGAGTCATTACCCCTTTTTTTGACTTCTTTCATGTGATGGCCTCTGACAGAAATAACGTCATAGTCTCTGTTATGTGCAACGAGGTGCTTTGTCCATGGTTGATAGCATCAAAATAGTTTAATCAGGCAATAATATACTTGCTTACGAACTATGTAATTTATTGATTCATTAAGAAACTTAAAAAGTTAAAAGATTTCCGGGAGTCAACATTGAGGATTAAGCACGTTTTCCTTAATGCTACTTTTAGCATCTTATCTAAAATTAACCGCTGGTGCGAAGTAATACGGAGATATTATCATGGAAAAAATAGGTAATGACATTCCGCATCTTATAGATCAAGCTATAGATTTTATGGCATCAACCCAGGCGTTCCGAGAGTATTTGAAAAAACTCCCCCCCCGTAACACAATTCCGTCCGATATTCCTGAGGAAAACGTGCCGTTATATCTACAACGTCTGGAATATTATCGCCAGCTTTACAGGCCAAAGTAGATAAAATGTGCCCTCAGAGGAAATTGTTTACTTTTGAAAGGTATTTTTAAGCTGATTATTTGAAATCAGAACTGTCAGAGAGAGGACCATTGTTGATCACACAGCCTGTTGATAGAGTAAAAGACCACCTCCTGAGGAGGTGGCTTTTCAGAATGCCCCCTATAAGGGGGGCAAATGTCATATTCCGTTTTCTACTCTAGCAACTCCATCTGCTGTTCATGTGTTTGTTCCATCTTTTCCTGATGCCTCACATATCGTCTGATAATTTCTTCGTTCACGCCTACCGTATCGACAAAATAACCCCGCGACCAAAAATGGTTTCCCCATAACTTCTTCCTGATATGCGGGAATCGATTGTAGAGCCTAATTGCACTGCGACCTTTCAGGTGCCCCATCAGAGTAGATATTGAGATTTTTGGCGGCACTATTACGACAAGATGCACGGTGATGCTGCCAACTTACTGATTTAGTGTATGATGGTGTTTTTGAGGTGCTCCAGTGGCTTCTGTTTCTATCAGCTGTCCCTCCTGTTCAGCTACTGACGGGGTGGTGCGTAACGGCAAAAGCACCGCCGGACATCAGCGCTATCTCTGCTCTCACTGCCGTAAAACATGGCAACTGCAGTTCACTTACACCGCTTCTCAACCCGGTACGCACCAGAAAATCATTGATATGGCCATGAATGGCGTTGGATGCCGGGCAACCGCCCGCATTATGGGCGTTGGCCTCAACACGATTTTACGTCACTTAAAAAACTCAGGCCGCAGTCGGTAACCTCGCGCATACAGCCGGGCAGTGACGTCATCGTCTGCGCGGAAATGGACGAACAGTGGGGCTATGTCGGGGCTAAATCGCGCCAGCGCTGGCTGTTTTACGCGTATGACAGGCTCCGGAAGACGGTTGTTGCGCACGTATTCGGTGAACGCACTATGGCGACGCTGGGGCGTCTTATGAGCCTGCTGTCACCCTTTGACGTGGTGATATGGATGACGGATGGCTGGCCGCTGTATGAATCCCGCCTGAAGGGAAAGCTGCACGTAATCAGCAAGCGATATACGCAGCGAATTGAGCGGCATAACCTGAATCTGAGGCAGCACCTGGCACGGCTGGGACGGAAGTCGCTGTCGTTCTCAAAATCGGTGGAGCTGCATGACAAAGTCATCGGGCATTATCTGAACATAAAACACTATCAATAAGTTGGAGTCATTACCGCAAACTTAAGAGCATTCCTCACATCAGGCATGCCTACGTTTTCAGGAAAAGTTCGAAGCATTCTTCTTTCAGATGTTTCTAAACACTGGAAATTGAGAGATTTAGCTGATTATCTTTACATGAGCGAGAGCTTAATAAAGAAAAAGCTATTATTAGAAAACACTTCTTTCAGTAAAATATTACTTGATACCAGGATGTCGCTTGCCATTAAATTGTTAAAGCAAAATCATCCGATAAAATATGTGTCTGAAATGTGTGGGTTTAGTAGTACATCGTACTTTGTATGCCTTTTCAGACAATACTATGAGTGTACACCACGTAAATATCTAAAGCATTAGAGAACACCTGCCTTTACTTCCTTATTTTACCAATAATTTCAGCTAAGAGATTTTGATCTAAATGTTCGTTAATCGTTAAGCTTACTTCTGTACATGCCCTTATATAGATGTTCTGAACGGTGTTATTTCTGACAATGGACTTAAATGTCAGTAACGCCATTACACAGTTGGCCAACGCGAACAGCAGTATTGGTCGCAACAAAAAATGAAAGAAAAATCCCCCAAATGAAGGGAAAAAACGGAAGAACAGTCGAACGACAGGCACAAAAAAACCCGACTGGTAATCGGGCTTTTTCGTGTTTTCCAGTCCTGAGTTGGTGGCTCTGGCTGGAGTGGAACTGTCTTCAACCAACACCGAAGAACAACCGATATGACAGGCAGTGTAAGAGTAAGTATCGGGAGTCTGCTCCATATAATGGAGTAAACGGATGATTGATAAAGCAATCATCGTTCTGGGGGCACTAATCTCACTTCTTGAATTGATTCGCTACCTTCTCCAGTTGATGGGCTGATGGCGGAAACGTAACTAAGGCCGGGGGCTAACCACCTCCGGCCTTTAATAAAAACATATTTTAGTTACAATATTCAAATGCATTGACTAAACACCACACACCCAATCTCCTGAGTTAATATCCTGCCTTGCAGGTATATTAGCCCCCTACTCCTCTACTTACTGGATTTCTGCCCGGTTTTACGTTTTAGCGCATTACTGATTGTGCCACGGCTGCACCCTAGCACTTTCTGTACCTGTGTCCAGGAGCTACCGCTTTCTATCAACCTGATAATTGCATCATGTCTGGCTTGATTAGGTTTACGCCCTTTATATTTGCCGTCTTTCTTTGCTTTCTCTATCCCTTGTTTCTGGCGTTCCCGACGTTGTTCATAGTCCCTTCTGGCAACTGCGGCCAGCATATCCAGCAGCATATCGTTAATGGCTGCAAACAACCGGCTGTCAAACTCACTCATACCAGAATTAATCCATGTCGTCGGCACATTCACCGCCATAACCCGGATGTCTTTCTGCCGGATCATTTTCTTCAACGTATTCCAGTCTTCCCCTGACAGGCGGGAAAGTCTGTCCACATCCTCGATAAGCAAAATGTCATTTTGTTGGCAATCTCTCAGAAGACGAAAAAGTTCCGGGCGCTCAAGACGGGTGCCGGATTCATTCTCAATATAGTAGCTGCAAATGATCAGGCCTCTTTCCCTGGCAAAAGCCTCGATAGTTTCCAGGGCACGCGAAGCATCCTGTTCTGCTGTTGAAGCTCTCAGATAAGCGCGGACAAAGCTTGTTGGTACATTTGAAGTCATATTACAGAACCGGTTCACATAAGGTTACACCACTATACCCAAAATGCACCAGAAAGTAGATCGACAGGAAAGGCACACTCAAAAAGAACCAGAAAACAGACCTCCGACCATAAAGTGACAATGTCACACAGAAATTTACAACATAAAGATGATGTAAAGACGGTCTCAGATTTACCACGTAAAGCCACTATAAATACACACAAATCTTTACACAATAAAGATAACATAAATACAAGCTTATCTTTATTTGTGCTTTACATGGTAAATCATGTGTAATATAAAGACACTGTAAAGACAAAATAATCTTTACGAACAACACACAATGTAAAGATAAGACAGTCTTTACATAATCTTTACGTCATAAAGAGAGGAATTCTGAAATGGGTAAAATCTTGCTTGTCGTATCAGATAAGGGTGGTGTAGGCAAAAGCACCTACGTGGCTAACACAGGCTCAATGCTGGTCAATAAAGGTAAGTCGGTAATTATCCTCAAGACAGATAAAAACCACGATCTGTTGAGCTGGAACGAAAAGCGGACAGATAACGGCTTACTCACTATCCCGGTTCACGCAGCTTACGGAAACGTCAGCAATGAAATTAAGCGACTTAGTAAGCTGTGTGAAGTCCTCATTGTCGATTGCCCCGGCCACGACAGCCAGGAGTTCCGTAGCGCCCTGACAGTATCAGATATCGTGGTAACACTGGTTAAGCCGTCCTCTGATTTCGAAAGCGAAACTCTGACCAGTGTTACAGAGAAAATCCGCACCGCTCAGAAAGCTAACGCAGCCCTGGAACCGTGGGTGCTGTTCACCAGAATCAACTCAGCGAAACCCCGCCACAGAAAAGCGGCCATTGATCTGGATAAATTACTGCGTTCGGACAACATCTGGATTCAACCTCTTAAAACCCGGATATCCGAGCTGGATGTGTATGAAAGCGCCTGTAATGAAGGGGCAGGGGTACATGACGTTAGCCGGGCATCAAGCCTTTCAACAGCGAAAGCACAGATTGAACTAGTGGCGCAGGAAATTGGAATTTTATAGTAATATCAATACCATCTATAAATCTTTACATTGTAAAGATAATATAAAGATAGTATGATATTTACTATTAATGCATACCGTACAAGGGGAAATTGTCATGGCTTTAAAACTAAACCGTCCGAACATCGATGAATCTCAGCAACCAGCAACAAACGCAGAAACCGCGCGTTTTATCTCCGGCGCTACCAGAGCGCCTGTAGTGGGTAAACCAAAGTTGATGAACTTCAGACTTTCAGCCCATTTTGAGGACATACTGGAAGCTGAAGCTATCAGAACAGGGCAGAGCAAAACAACCGTTCTCAAAGCGGCGCTGGCGATGTACAACAGCCAGGATGAAAACATAAAGAATCACTGGTTGCTTGAGTCTGCAAAATTCTAACCATAGAAGCATGGATGAAAATCTATGAGATATTTAACCGAATTGATCTGTGACCTCTACAGGTTGACAGATCACCATAAACTGACCACAGCAACGTTTAAAAATCTTGCTGATATTAAGTTATTTAAACCTACAGCAGATGCAGACACCATATTGCAGCTTGAAAATATATTTAGCGAATACTCACTGAGATATATTGACAAGGATCTGGCTGAAATTCTGAGCAACTTAATAACTACAGATAAGAAACACTCTCTGGACTTCGATTTTAACAAAATACAATCTCTGACTGACTCGAAAAGTTTCGGTTGTGGATGGAGCAAGGTAATAAATGGTAGTTGGTTCAAAGATCTTTATTCTTGGGGAGAGGGGATGTATCCTGCCGAAAATCTGAAAGCTGAAAATATTTTAGACTGGAAAGATAATATATGGCACATTGAGCATGAAGGTTTCCCCCCACGCCCCCCTATTAATGTTAAATATTATTCTTGGTTTGACCGATATGTAGCTTCAAACAGTGGTGGCTCACATCATGCAGCAATGGTTGTATATCAATCAGTCAGAGACGGGTTAGAGTATAAAAGAGAAGCTGTTATTAAACAACTGAGTATAGACCCAGGCACTGTTGAAATACTTGATAAGAATTACTATTCATTCATATTCCAGATCAAAACCCTTAATAAAGAAACTAGAATTTATACATCTGAATACGAGTTTACAGATGCTTTAAAAGACTTTGGACAAAACAGACATACCATACTTAAACCTGTTAATTACGTTTCCAACATAAAATTAGTATTTATTCCAAAAGATGCATTAAAAACAAATAGCGAGACATTCCGCAACTGGTTTCATTCTGCAATTAGCTGCGGAAAAATAATATCACTCCCTGATTATCTGAAAAATCCAGCACATTATCATACACTTCATTACTCACATGAAGTAGACTCAATAACACTTGGCGACCCAAGCAGAAAATTTAAACTGAAAGGAGATTCTTAGCTTTTATATAAAAAATCAATGTTATCATTTGTCAGAAGATCAGCGAGGGTAATACATTCAAGAACCACAATATTTGTTCCTTCCAACAAACTGGCATCAAGTATCTTATCGAAGCTGATAATCATCATTGGCTTGCGTTGTGTTAAATCAAAGATTACCAATGGAAGTATTACACTGTTAATTAATTCAAACTCTTTAAAGAAAGCATCAGTGCCATACTCACTGGCTGGAAAAAGAATCTCAATTAATCTCACACCATAAAAAACATGGTAGTTTTCTTTAAGGTTATCCTTTAAAATATTAACAGCCTTAGTATATTTTTCGTTAATAAACTCTCTCACCTGATATTCCATAAAATTCTCCGACAAGAACCGACTGTAGGTCACCGGGCAAACGTTGCAGAATGGCGTCAGAGACGTCATTTTGCGGCGTTTGCCCTATCCTGCATCGCAGTGAAAAGGCAGGGACTGGCATAACTGCTGAGTAGCATCATTGCTGGCTTATCTCGCTACTGTTCTCGGTGCTTTCGTCCGCAGGTTCGGGAACAAGTAACTTGTGCCAAGGCATAGTTTTGTTGAGCAGCTCCATCAGAGGCTCAGCCAGCAGTCCCAAAATCCAGGTTGCCGTAATCACCGGTATAGTCAGATTTTGTGGCGTCCATAACTGGTGATCGAGATGATACCAAGTGATGACACACAAAATACCACCCAGCCAGAATACAGCCCATTTAAACGCACCAAGAATGGCTAACACAAAAACAAAGATAAAATGTAAAACACTCGCGACAAGAAGACGAAGATAAAACCATCCTCAGCCAAGCCACTTAACAAAAGTGCTCCCTGTTTTCACTGCAAAACGTTTCTTACGCTCCCTGGCAATTTCTTTCCTGAATTTAGCACGTTCTTCCCCCTGAGGGAATTGATAGATTTTAGCCATGAGCTACCTCATTTCGATCTCAAAACGAAGTTTATGCAATTATCCTCTGAAACCGTATGGTATTCTGATATCTAAGCCCTCACTTTCTTTATCTATTTTATAAGAAAACCTTAGCTTTGATGCTCTTCTTGCGACTCTCTCAACGATTTTAACTTCGAGATGATTAATCTCTGTATATTGATTTATTTTTTCAATATTTTTTTGCAGAAAAACCTTATTAAAATCCTTAAAATTCTGATAAAGGTAAACTTTTTCGCCATTATCTATTCTGAATAATTCAAGTTCATCCTTTAATACATCTACTTCAATGTCGAAAAATGTCTTTTTACCACTGCTGTATTGTTTCCTGATAAACTGATAAAGCATATTTGAATTTTGATCAGCGAGTCTTACAGACGATATCAAAACCTGAGTAGTGTAAGAATCCTTTAACATCGTGATATATGGCTCAATGACATGTGAAAAAGCAATATCAATATATCCTTCACTTTCAACATAATCACAAAACGCAGTCAGGTTCATAAGCCTGACTGCATCAGAAGGTAATTTACCTCTCTTCTTCGTATGTCCAGAGCTTTGATTGCCCTGAGGTGTGAGAAGTTGATTTCGAGGAATGCGAATAACACTGGCCTGAAGTTCTTCTGCCCCCTCTTTCAACTGCCGGTAAGCACCTGTTACATCAATATCAGCGATAAATGCATATTCCCGAGCCGTAATACGAAAGGTTGCCCCCTCAGATAACTCTTCACGTGAATCAATCTGCGCCATAGCCATAAACAAAATTCTTCTGGCAGACAAAGGCAACGATGAGAATGTGCTGTTAATTTCATTTCTGTGGCGAATTTTTGTTTTCTTTGTAACGCTCAGTAAGTTCATACATTACCTGTGGTTTTTAAGTTCTGATGGTGAAATCATAACCACAAAGGCGGAAATATGTAAAGTGGTTTATCCACCTTATGTATTTCCACCAAAACACGGATCACATGAAAGAATTTTTATCATTTATATTCAATATGATAGAAATGCGCAGGTATCCACCTTTTAACGTCATACGTTAAATTAGAGCACTATAAAGAACTAAAGAAATGAAGATACAAAGATACGAATATCTGAATAAAAACAGAAAAATGCGTACCCATCCACCTTTCAGTGCGTACCCATCCACCTTTCAGTGCGCAGCCATCCACCTTTCATGAAAATTACAGTGCGTACCCATCCACCTTTCAGTGCGTACCCATCCACCTTTCATTTTGAGGCGACAAAAAACAACACCTATCTTAATGAAATTATTGATAAAAAAGATGGCACAATGTTTGCAGAATAAGTTAAAGTAAGTTAAAGATCTTAAAGTAGATCTACCGATCTACATTTAAGATCTTAAAAACAAGAAGTTTAATAAGCAAAAAAACACAAAAAATCTGTGGATAACTCTGCTCAAAACAAAAAATTCACAGCGCCTGTGGATAACTTTGCGTAAACCCGGAGGACAGATCACTCTGAACCAAGACAACCACACATAAAAACAATATGCTCATTTTTTAACCACTGTGCGTAAGTGCCTAATGTAATCCCTGTGCTATTCCGCTTCCTCGCTCACTAACTCGCTACACTCGGTCGTTCGGCTGCGGCGAGCGGTGTCTCCTTTCTCAAAACCAGAAGAGTTCAGCTCATACGATCCGTTGATTGATCCTTTTTGGATCTTTCACTGAGAAGCCCTGAATCGCTTTCTGCCGCTTCGTTCGATACAACCATGGTGAAACCATGCGAAATCGAAAAAATCGCTCAGAATGCGATACAGCGCGTTTTAGAGGGTATTTACAAAACAGTCGTTGCCTTGAGGAAATTTTGATCAAGATTGAACTCCTATCCGGATCATGGCAACAGATCACAGCAACAAGGCCGCTAAAAAGCGTTGAGCGGCGTTAAAAACCGTTAAACCGTAGCTGACTACAACGAAACGGGAAAAAACGCTCAGAACGCGTTACAGAGCGTTTTAAGGCGATGTCGGAAAGAGCCATATCTCACCTGTTCTGATGTTTTTCTCAACATAAGCACTTTTAAGAGTGCTTTTAAAGATGCTATTATGCCAATGAGACAAGCGGAGGGCTTATGAGCTATCAAATTCTGACAACTACAGCGGCCAGTATTACTGACCTGAAAAAAAATCCTATGGGAACCGTAGCTGAAGGTGAAGGGGACGCTGTTGCGATCCTGAACCGAAACGAACCGGCGTTCTATTGCGTTCCACCAAAACTTTACGCCTACTATCGGGAACTCGCTGAAGATGCTGAGTTAAACGCTGTTGCTGATGAGCGCATGAAAAACCCGGAAATTGTGAAGGTTAACCTGGATGACCTATGAACTGGCTTTTGACCGTAGAGCACTGAAGGAATGGCAGAAACTCGGCCACACCATCCGTGAACAATTCAAAAAGAAACTGGCAGAACGGCTGGAAAATCCACGCGTACCCGCAGCCCGGTTACATGGTCATGCTGATCGCTATAAAATCAAACTTCGTGCATCTGGCTACAGACTTGTATACCAAGTCATTGATGAGAAAGTCGTTTTACTCGTTATTGCCGTTGGAAGAAGGGAAAGCAGCGAAGTCTATCAGATCGCAGATTTGCGCTAAGATTAATCATCAAATGATTGGTGATGCTGCCAACTTACTGATTTAGTGTATGATGGTGTTTTTGAGGTGCTCCAGTGGCTTCTGTTTCTATCAGCTGTCCCTCCTGTTCAGCTACTGACGGGGTGGTGCGTAACGGCAAAAGC
>OKVU01000555.1_pt1 | contig 9753 bp, 12 predicted proteins | sample 1606901 | NCBI WGS metagenome assembly OKVU01 (sample SAMN03281017, study PRJEB24777) | human gut metagenome | isolation source: fecal sample PR221 from 1 month old male Chinese infant, caesarean... | reverse complement strand
GGCCAGGCCTCAGCATTTTATTATGGTGATCCCCTGGGCGAAATGCGCCTGGTAAGCAGAGTTTTTGAAATGTAAGGCCTTTGAATAAGACAAAAGGCTGCCTCATCGCTAACTTTGCAACAGTGCCTATGCAGTTCGGTAAAAGCTCAGAAAAACTTCGCGCTAAAACCGAACGACAGATACAGGAAGCACAGGAGCGAATCAGCGCACTTCAGGAAGAAATGGCGGAAACGCTGGGTGAGCAATATGACCCGGTACTGCCATCCGCCCTGCGCCAGTCTTCAGCCCGTAAACCGTTACCGGCCTCACTTCCCCGTGAAACCCGGGTCATCCGGCCGGAAGAGGAATGCTGCCCGGCCTGTGGTGGTGACCTCAGTCCTCTGGGGTGTGATGTGTCAGAGCAACTGGAGCTTATCAGCAGCGCCTTTAAGGTTATCGAAACACAACGTCCGAAACTGGCCTGTTGCCGGTGCGACCATATCGTGCAGGCACCAGTACTTTCAAAACCCATTGCACGCAGTTATGCCGGAGCGGGGCTTCTGGCTCATATCGTCACCGGGAAGTATGCAGACCATCTGCCGTTATACCGCCAGTCAGAAATATACCTTCGTCAGGGCGTGGAACTGAGCCGCGCCACGCTGGGGCGCTGGACCGGTGCCGTTGCTGAACTGCTGGAGCCGCTGTATGACGTGCTGCGCCAGTATGTGCTGATGCCCGGTAAAGCCCATGCGGATGATATCCCCGTTCCGGTCCAGGAGCCGGGCAGTGGTAAAACAAGAACTGCCCGGCTGTGGGTCTATGTCCGTGATGACCGTAACGCCGGTTCACAGATGCCCCCGGCGGTCTGGTTCGCGTACAGCCCGGACCGGAAAGGTATCCATCCACAGAATCACCTGGCCGGTTACAGCGGTGTGCTTCAGGCAGATGCTTACGGTGGTTACCGGGCGTTATACGAATCCGGCAGAATAACGGAAGCCGCGTGTATGGCCCATGCCCGGAGAAAAATCCACGATGTGCATGCAAGAGCGCCCACCGACATCACCACGGAAGCCCTGCAGCGTATCGGTGAACTGTATGCTATCGAGGCAGAGGTCCGGGGCTGTTCAGCAGAACAGCGTCTGGCGGCAAGAAAAGCCAGAGCCGCGCCACTGATGCAGTCACTGTATGACTGGATACAGCAACAGATGAAAACACTGTCGCGTCACTCAGATACGGCAAGAGCGTTCGCATACCTGCTGAAACAGTGGGAGGCCCTGAACGTGTACTGCAGTAATGGCTGGGTGGAAATCGACAACAACATCGCAGAGAACGCCTTACGGGGAGTGGCCGTAGGCCGGAAAAACTGGCTCTTCGCGGGTTCCGACAGCGGTGGCGAACATGCGGCGGTGTTGTACTCGCTGATCGGCACATGCCGTCTGAACAATGTAGAGCCAGAAAAATGGCTGCGTTACGTTATTGAGCATATCCAGGACTGGCCGGCAAACCGGGTACGCGATCTGTTGCCCTGGAAAGTTGATCTGACCGCTCAGTAAATATCAATACGGTTCTGGCGAGCCGCTTACGATGAACCCTGTTCCATGGCTCCAGATGACAAACATGATCTCATATCAGGGACTTGTTCGCACCTTCCTTAGTAATCCCATGAATTTATTGTAATTTAAGAGAAATGGTTATGCAGATCTCTTTTTTAGCATGCCGTCACGAGAATCCGCACATTTTCCTCAAACGGATCGCCCTTAATTGTCCATTCTGAAGAGAGGAATCATGAGGAGGACGACGTTATGGGCAAACTTGGCGAAAACGTACCACTAGTCATCGACAAAGCCGTCGATTTTATGGCGTCCAGTCAGGCATTTATGGAGTATCTGAAGAAATCACCTCGCCTGAGTCACGTACCGGAAGAGATCCCGGAAGAGAAAGCGGCGATGTTTCTGGAGCGATTAGAACACTACCGCAAACTTTATCAGCCGGTCGAGAACCAGGCGAAAGAAGTTTGACGGTGTTATTTCTGAAAGGCTTTTTTCAAGCTGATTCGGGAAATCAGCTCGGTCAGAGAAAGTACCATCGTTGAGCGAACGACCTGTTGATAGCGCTGTTTTTGCATTGCCAGCAGGTCGGCATCGCTATCGTCAAAGAGCGGCGCGGGCGGCAGGGCAGAGACGCAGTGCAGCTCACCCAGCGGCCCAAGAATTTCATCATCCGTGAAGGCATATTCGCTGCCGTCATGGTTCAGCTCTTCACGCAGCGCCATCAGCAGCTCCGCATCTTCATACTCATGACGGCTAATCACGCCCAGCCCATAGATAAGCTTGAGCCGGACCGAAAGATCGCCCAGCGGGCCGCTACCGTCCAGCAGCGGTTCGACGGCGTATTTCACCGCATAATCGTCTTTGCGGAACACCTGAAGCACCAGAATATTGACCGCCTCGGTCAGTAACTCGACGGCGGCAATCAAGAAGCTTCTGACGGTTTTGCCAGGGAAGGTGCGAATAAGCGGGGAAATTCTTCTCGGCTGACTCAGTCATTTCATTTCTTCATGTTTGAGCCGATTTTTTCTCCCGTAAATGCCTTGAATCAGCCTATTTAGACCGTTTCTTCGCCATTTAAGGCGTTATCCCCAGTTTTTAGTGGGATCTCTCCCACTGACGTATCATTTGGTCCGCCCGAAACAGGTTGGCCAGCGTGAATAACATCGCCAGTTGGTTATCGTTTTTCAGCAACCCCTTGTATCTGGCTTTCACGAAGCCGAACTGTCGCTTGATGATGCGAAACGGGTGCTCCACCCTGGCACGGATGCTGGCTTTCATGTATTCGATGTTGATGGCCGTTTTGTTCTTGCGCGGATGCTGCTTCAAGGTTTTTACCCTGCCGGGACGCTCGGCGATCAGCCAGTCCACATCCACCTCGGCCAGCTCCTCGCGCTGTGGCGCTCCTTGGTAGCCGGCATCGGCTGAGACAAATTGCTCCTCTCCATGAAGCAGATTACCCAGCTGATTGAGGTCATGCTCGTTGGCCGCGGTGGTGACCAGGCTGTGGGTCAGGCCACTCTTGGCATCGACACCAATGTGGGCCTTCATGCCAAAGTGCCACTGATTGCCTTTCTTGGTCTGATGCATCTCCGGATCGCGTTGCTGCTCTTTGTTCTTGGTCGAGCTGGGTGCCTCAATGATGGTGGCATCGACCAAGGTGCCTTGAGTCATCATGACGCCTGCTTCGGCCAGCCAGCGATTGATGGTCTTGAACAATTGGCGGGCCAGTTGATGCTGCTCCAGCAGGTGGCGGAAATTCATGATGGTGGTGCGGTCCGGCAGGGCGCTATCCAGGGATAACCGGGCAAACAGACGCATGGAGGCGATTTCGTACAGAGCATCTTCCATCGCGCCATCGCTCAGGTTGTACCAATGCTGCATGCAGTGAATGCGTAGCATGGTTTCCAGCGGATAAGGTCGCCGGCCATTACCAGCCTTGGGGTAAAACGGCTCGATGACTTCCACCATGTTTTGCCATGGCAGAATCTGCTCCATGCGGGACAAGAAAATCTCTTTTCTGGTCTGACGGCGCTTACTGCTGAATTCACTGTCGGCGAAGGTAAGTTGATGACTCATGATGAACCCTGTTCCATGGCTCCAGATGACAAACATGATCTCATATCAGGGACTTGTTCGCACCTTCCCTAACGGCCACACTAATCAGCCTTTTTTCGGGGTAATACATGCCGTTAGCACAACTGATGCGTGACACTCTTTCCCTTGTTAAGCGAAATGGCGACAGGACTGATGGGATAAAAGGAAGTGTTCAAAAGAATAAGATTTTCATTAACCGGAGCGATATTGCTATTGAAAAGGGGGATCTGCTTATACGCAGTATGCCGCATGGTGGTACTGAAGAATATATAGTAATCGAACCTAATTTCAGAATGGGTGTAGGGGGTATTCCTGCGACCTATCAGGCTGAGGTGAGACTGAAGGAAAATACAACTACCGAGGAAATGATGTCATCCCCTTCCACAACAGTACCGGAAGCAGTTATTGCCACTGTAAATACATTCATTGCTCTGTGTGTCACCATTGTAAATGAAGGTTCATCAAGTCCTGATAAATATGTTTCGCAGTTTTATCGCTTGCGTCAGGAATTACTTGAGCTCGATAATATTATCACCATTCCTTCATGGATCAGATTCTCCATGTCACCCGCTGACATTAAGAATAATGTTGGCTTAAACGTCACTGGTGGCGATGGAGCTTGGGGTCGAAGACGACAGTATTTGCAGAGCGAATCGATGAAAATACTTTCAAGCTATAAAACCGCTCCAATTATTGAGCATTCTATTAGTGAGAATAAAATAAAAAATACTGAGCAAGTCAGCGGGTTGACAACGGTGGCAAGCGATGCAGGGTTAAACATGAAGAAGAAAGTATTCATTGTCCATGGGCACGATGATAAACTAAAAAACGAGGTTTACATTTTTCTGGTAAATGAAGGTTTCCAGCCTGTCATACTTCATCATGAAGCCAATGAAGGACAGACCATAATCGAGAAGCTTGAGAAGCATATCGACACGGTATCCTATGCAGTGGTGCTTTATACTGCCTGTGATGAAGGGAAAGCCAAGAATGAAACTGAACTAAAAAAAAGAGCCCGGCAGAATGTTGTTTTAGAACACGGCTGGCTCATGTCCAAGCTATCGCGTAAATTCGTCGCTGCGATAGTTGAAGATGGCGTTGAATTTCCTGGAGACCTGTCCGGAGTGGTCAGAATATCTGCATCAGACTGGAAATATGATCTGTCTAAAGAATTAAAAGTGCTCAATAATTAAATTGTATTCAGTGATGTAAGGATACTATTATGGGATACACCAGAAATCAGCACATGCTCTCACAGTGGTTTCTCAGGAACTTCCGCAGTGATGATACGGCACAGAGTCCGAAGGAGAAGCAACGGGTCTGGGCCCACGTTGTGGTTCCTACGGCAGAAGGCAAAAATGACATAAAGGACATCCCGCTACCGATATCCAGCGTGGCCGTCTGTAAGGACTGCTTTCGTCTTACCGACGGTGACACAGGCGAGGTTTTTGATATCGAGCATGAGCTCAGTGATTATGAACAGGATATGGCTTTGCTTGTCCGGGATCTGGTTCAGAACCATAATTTCCCGCGTCTGGCTAACTGTGACACTGATGATTTTCCAGTAGAGAAGCTTGCAAGTTTTGCTATATTTCAGATGTTACTTAACCTCAATAACCCACAAAGCAGATTTCCGGGTAAAAATGAGTTATTTCAGTCATTCATTAACCCAGTAAAAAACAACCTTCAGCATATCATTTCCGAAACAATTTCTTTGTCTGACGTTATGCCGGAGCTGGCGGCTTTAAGTATCTATCAGAAACTGATTCGTATAGCTCGTTCTTCTTCTGGGGATGACGAAAAAGCTAAGGCCATGTTTGTATTATTTTCCCTTCTCGCACTTCAGGGAAAAATAACAATGATTGACACTATGGCCTGGCTACGCGGAGAGGTTTTTTCCGGAATACATCGTGTGGATATATTTCATACCGGGCACCACTTTGACAGTACAGAACCACGTCCGGTGTTTACAGTATCACCTAATGTATTTTGCAAAATGACAGAAGAACGCGTCCTGTACCTTCCCCTTGCTCATAATTTGGCTCTTAAGTTTTATCAGTACCCGGAACACGGGTTTTTCACACCACTGGAAATTAATGTATTCAGCCCGGCCCCTCAGAAACTACTTACAAAAGACATGTCACGAATCAAAGTTTATAAATGCTCCTATGATTATATTGATCAGGTTATGTCAACAATTGATATGTATAACGTCGGATTTTCAAATATTATTTATTCTAGCTGGCAGCTCAGTGATGTTGAAAATTATCTGAGGCTACAGAACGAACATCATGATACTTATTATCTTCCGGAACATCCCGTTTTCTGGACTGTATCCAGGGAGAAAGGGTGATGGCCCTGACCCCGGAACAGATAAGTTGCCGACAGCAGCTTGTGGCAATGGGTGACTTCAATGCCCATACCCTGCTGCCCGGAGAGGAGTGGACCAGGCCAGAAAACGCTGATGTCCGGCACGTTCTGTCGCTGATCCCCCTGACGGACATCCAGCTGGCGAACCGGCTGGATGTGGACGAACGCACCATCCGCAAGTGGAAATCCGGCGAGACCAGTATGGTGTTCACCACCTGGTGCTGCCTGTGCTGGCTGGCCGGGCTGGGAATGCTGCTGGAAGAACCGGCTTAGCCGGTTCTGATGCGTTTCCAGATTCTTTTGAGTATGAAGCGTCGCTGATATCGCCATTGTGAGCGGTAGATATGGGTGAGTCGATCATAGTTCTTCCAAAACAAGGTCCAGCCTTTATAGGCACCAACAAGTAGGGCAATGAGAGAGCCAGTTTTTAAGAGGCCAAAGAAAACGGCCATGAGAAATACAGTCATACGATGTTCCTTATGTAAAACTGTATTTAGGAAATCCGAAGCGGCCTTTAAGGCCGGTTGATGAAAATGAACTGAAAAAAGTTTCTCTGGCCTATTTGTTGCCATTTCAGGCTAGCTCTTTCGTAAATTTTGCTCCCTGGGCAATAATCCACTCATCACAACAAATCACTATTTTTTGTGCTTATCCTGCAATAATCTCTCTTTTCCTCTCCTGAGATCCGAAAAATACCAAACCCGGAATGGCTCCGGGTCTGATCATGATGATGGTATAACAACCGGCTGAACTTAATGGGGGATAATAAGAAAAGGTTCGGCTCCGGGACCGAGCTTGCAGAGGACAGGACTGTTGTTTGCTCTTGCATTCTGGAAGGCGGACGTCACATCGCCAAACGATCCAAGCCACTGCGCGTTACCTGTGGTACGGAATCGCATGATTTCTGGTAGTGAATTAATTCTGCGGGCATTACTGAACAGACGGTGCTTAGTCAGCAGATCATGCTTTTCCGGAGACAACAGCTGAATCAGCTGCTCAACGGTATCAATCTTCGTATTAATGTAGGCAATCGCATCCTGCGGCGTATTGACCTGATAAGCCTTCCACAACGGTTCGTTATGCGCTACGCGGTTACGGTATTCGCGTATCGTTTTGACCTGATCCCGGGCCGTGGATAGTGTTTTCGCACCGCTTTGCGAGGGCCATTGTCCCTTAAAGACTTGAGTTATCATGGTATTCCAGAATAGACCCGGCCCCAGCAACTCGTCACTCATTGCAAATTGCCATGTGGAAAAATCGGTGCTGGCAACAACTTCTTCATGAGTGGGAGCGTGATTTGGCTTGTGATAACGGAGGTATTTTTCTTTCCTTGCATAGTCAGCTGCTCTAACAAAATTGTCTTTCATCGCCTTAATCTCGAAAGGCGGTACATGGCCTGCGACGGGGGCATAACTTTTATACTTAACCCCTCTCCACCACCGAGGGCCTGCAAAGGCGATGAATGCACTATCAATAGCATTTCGTAGGGTAATTTCAGCGGCGCTCAGCAGCGGATAGAGTTCACCACCCAGCGTCTGATTCCAGATATAAATCCCCACCATTTCCCGGTCAGTCAGTCTCCCGAACACTCTTTGGTAGCTGTCCATTCTTTTCTGGGTGAAGATCCTGTCCATTAGATCTGGCTGGTAAGCCACACTATCCGGCATATATTTTCCTTGTTCTGGCTATGCAGTTGCCAGTGTTGACTTGACACCTTTGCCCGTAACCTATACTATTTTGCTCAGGTTGGTGAAAGGAACCAATGGCCTCCGGGTGTAAGACCTTTCATGAAGACCGCAGATTTTGACCCCGGCTTAAGTCGGGGTTTTTGCTTTTATAAACACTCTATAGACGGACATTATTCGCCCTCTCTCTTCCACCATTTCTCCGATGCGCTGCCTATCTCTCAAAAGAGCTGCACACCCTTCATCCTGATTGTACATTCGATAATCCTTAAAATTAATTGCCTGAAATTGACTGCAGGCTCTTCAGTACATACTGGTCCACACAAGCTGACAGGCGGGAAGCCACCTGATCAGGCGAGGTTGGATTCCCTTCCTCTTCGTGTCCGCTGGAGTACATATGAAATTCTGTGATGCCAGAGAGAAAACAGAATCCCATCTCATATTTTCCAGTCAGTGAATTACGTACCGCTTTACCGTAGACAGTACCGGGCAGGAATACTGTGCCCTCCAGTGCTGGAAAGGTCAGTGCGGCATCTTCCAGTGCATTTTCCCGAACCACTGATTTTGCCTGCATCCGCACTAGCCATGCCCCGTGCTGGTAATCTTCCGGTTGTACGACGGATACTGTGACGTTTTCTCCCCGGTAAACGAATTCGCGCGCCGGCGCAGGACGTGCCAGCAGACCGGTATCGGTAAGTACAGACTGCAGCCTGGCAAACTCAGTTTCGAACGCCTTCAGCGAGATGCCAAACTCATTCTCTATCCGGGTGGGGACAGGCAGTTCTGCCGGTAAATCCGACAAGGCAAAGTCGCATCCTGTCAGGTAATAGTTAATTCGGGGCAGCATCCGACGGGCCGGGGTGGATGCATCAAGATCTTCAGGCATGGACTCCAGTCGCCAGCCGTTCTGTTGTATGTCTGCAGCAAGACGGGAGAGAGCCTGTTTTGCAGCAGACAGTTCAGAAAAATCCGTGCCTTCAGAGTTTAACATGTCCCGAATTTTATGCAGCTGATTAAGCACATCCCTAAACTGGGTGGCAATGGTCATTGTCAGATCAGAGGCAGTTAAGATCTTCGTCTCTGTCATGAAAGGCAATTTGCGATGCTGGGCAAGGTACTGCCAGCAGAGAGTAATATACTGTGTTGCATTCAGGCCTAGCTCCCGCAGAATCGCGTCTCCCGTATCTTTAAGGTTGTCATCTATCTTTATATTGATAGCGGCCATCATTTTATCTCCATTATCACGAATGTTGTTATAGTAACCACCTATTTGCCGTGTAGTCAATTTTCTACACAAGGATTTTTCTGTAATCAAAATATAGTTTTTGGTTCCCTTCGCTCTTTTTCATCGCAGATCCGAAAAAAGCTAGTTCCGGATCTGCTTCAGCCCCGCCGGGGCGCAGCGTCCAAAAAACACAAGATGTAGCGGTGTTTCCAGCTGGCAGAGACGCTATATGTTGTGTCCCTCCCCTGCCCCGTGACCGGCCGCTCACCACCGGAAAAGGGCGGTGTGGTTATTCCCTGACCGTGGTACACTTCCGGAAACTTCGCTGAGCGTAAAAAGTCGGATCCGGGCGGAACAGCCGTCAGGTAATTTAACGGCGTGGCTGTATGGCTGCTTGTTATCTCTAAGGTGATTATTTTGTATGTGAATTTCACGAAGTGAAATTAATGGCGACATAACAGTATGTTTCAGTCGGGCGTGTATCAGTTGCATCAGTTAGCTATACTGATATGCATATCATTAGTATGTATTCAGGAGTGCATTATGAAGCAGCGCATCACCGTCACCATCGACAGCGACAGCTATCAGTTACTGAAATCCGCAGACGTCAATATCTCCGGTCTGGTGAACAGGGCCATGCAGAATGAAGCCCGACGTCTGCGTGCCGAACGCTGGCAGGCTGAAAATCAGGAAGGGATGGCTGAGGTTGCCCGGTTTATTGAAATGAACGGTTCATTCGCCGACGAAAACAGGGACTGGTGAGATGCAGTTTAAGGTTTATGCCTATAAAAGAGAGAGCCGCTATCGTCTGTTCGTGGATGTGCAGAGTGACATCATCGATACCCCCGGG
>OKVU01000547.1_pt1 | contig 10000 bp, 9 predicted proteins | sample 1606901 | NCBI WGS metagenome assembly OKVU01 (sample SAMN03281017, study PRJEB24777) | human gut metagenome | isolation source: fecal sample PR221 from 1 month old male Chinese infant, caesarean... | reverse complement strand
TGAATAGCTTCATCATCCAGCCAGAAAGTTATGGAGCCACGGTTGATGAGGGCTTTATTGTAGGTGGGCCAGTTGGTGATTTTGAACTTTTGCTTTGCCACGGAACGGTCTGCGTTGTCGGGAAGATACGTGATCTGATCCTTCAACTCAGCAAAAGTTCGATTTATTCAACAAAGCCGATGACCTGATGCACTACACTGACATGTTCATGAATAACGGGGCGGAGTTTATTAAGACGCTGCGCCAGCTTAAAGAGAGCGGTCAGACGCTGAACGATGAGCAGATTAGGCAGATAATGGAGTATGGCGACCTTACTACGAAAATGGCGGCTCTGACAAACGGCCTGGACATTAATCTGTTTACCGGGTTTATGGATGGTTTTGGAAAATCTGGTGATCAACTAACTGAGAACACAAAAAACCTCAACGAGAGCGCTCATCTCCTCGGAGAGGGATTGGGGAATCTTGCTACACAGGTGACAGGAGCAACAGTGCAAATCAGTCAGAGCGTGGAGGCGATTAACGATTACCTAAAATCCAAGTTCCCTGAATGGTTTAGTGGTGATAACAATCAACCTGCCGCTCAACAGGTGTATAACGGGGCCATAGGCGGATCTGCGGATACTGTGGCAGCATGGATTAAAGAAAACACGGGAGTCGACACGCAGAGCGTAGGACCGGCAGTAATGTCATGGTTAGGAATGGGACCATCATCAACAGGGACAGCAGCAAACAACTACAGCCTATCAGGGCAATCTCTCCGCGATGGCGCTATGGCTCTGCCATCAACTCCGGCACTGAGCTATCAGGTGAATCCGACTTTCAATCTCACCCTTGCGGCGGAAGTGCCTCTGACGATCCAATCTGACACAGGAAGATTAGCTGATTACATCGACTTCAACGCTAGAGCGTCAGCAGCGAGTTTTGAACGGTCGTTAACGCTACAAATGTCAAGCGGTCAGAGCACTGCTGGCGGCTAAACAGAATCCGGACGGGTAAAACCGCCCGGTTTTTTTATGCCTGTGGTTTAGATTCATAGCTGTATATTAAGGTAGCATCAAATCACCAAATATTACATAAAGTGTGAATGCCATGATTAAAAATATTATTACGAAAGACCTTATCAGCCCCAACCAACCCGTTTTTGTCTGCTCATTTTCCATATTATGAAACCCCAGCAATCTAAGGAATTACATCCTCCACTAAAAATTAAGTCATTTGTATTTGTAGGGGAATTAAAGTATGCCATTCTCCATAATCTTTACAAATCATAACTGACCAACTCGACATAACCGGATAGCTCCTTCATGCTGGCTCCCTGGGAATAGGTGCGGAATGCTTCTGTTTTCGCTTTCTGTTCTGTATGCCCCGTGATGGAACCAATTCGGCTTTCGCTAACTCCTGCACGGTCAAGACAGGTGATGAACATCCCGCGCAAGCTGTGGAAGCATTGTCGGTCTGTAGCGGTAGGTAATACACGACGGCGTAGCCTGGTGAATGCTTGAGAGTAGAACGGGCCTTTCTTACCGTCAGCGCGGTTAATCTTGTTGGCCTGTGGGAACAGGTATTCTCCGTAGCTATGGCTTAGATATTCATCGACAATCAAAGATAGTTTGGAATGAATCGGCACGTACCTGATCCCCGCTTTGGTCTTTGATTTCGAAATGTAGAAACAGCGTACACCTTCCACCGTTTGGATCTCTGACTTCTTGAGGCTTGCCAGTTCATCAAGGCGGCATCCTGAAAACAGTCCCATTACTATAATGTTCCTGATCTCCGGCTCTGCTGCATCCAGTAGTTTTTGCATCTGATCAGGCTCAAACGGCTGATAACTTTCTATCGTGTGACGTGCTTCGAGGTTATGACCGTGAAAAGGGTTGCGGTCTGGTATGCCATCGTAGCGGCGCTTTGCAAACTCGTAGAGGCTCCCTAAACACGTTAGCCAGTTTTGACGAGATTGATCGGCGGCTCCCTTCTCCTTTTGTGTCTCGAGGAACTCAGTCACCAGGCGGCGGCCTATCCTTTCCAAAGCAATGTCCGGTTGTTTGGCACTTTCAAGGAATAGCTCAACGGCTCGCGCCGATTTGCTCAGTGTTGAATAAGAGCGGCGGTCTTTGTAGCTTTCGGCGTATTCGTCACGTAATAGGCACAAAGTGGGAATCGAACAGGATCGCGCTACGGGTTGAGGGCGGCTTTTGTTCTTCTTCCCTTCGGTATGCAAGGCGGCTATTGACTGCTGCAACCACTGATCGGGGTTGCTCGGATTGTACTTTCGCTTAAGCTCTTCCCATTCTAATAACAGGTGGTTTCTAAACCGTCGAGCCTCATTGAGATCGCGGGTTGAAGTGGTTTTGCGCCACATCCGGCACGGATATAAAAATCTGAGGTACTTCGGGACGAAGATCTGAAACATCCAGATTCCATCTTTTCGCTTGTAAAGGTAAGCCTGGCCCTTGATTGACACGATAATGATCCTCTATTATCACGTAATCAGTTACCTATGCTGATCGCAATATCGTTATCTGTCAGTAGGTTACAGAAGTGGAATGGATTTTTATTCGATTCCCTTCGCCCGCTCCAATTTCAAGTCTCCTGAAGTCTACCCAACTCAATTTTCCCTTGAAAAATAAGCGGTTATAGCTTTCTGTTAGTCTATTGAACTCCGACGGAGGACTCCACTTTGCTTGCCGGATCGGCGTTTTGCGCTGCTGGCGCTGGAGTCGTAGCGTTTAGTGATATTTTCGCACTTATCCTGTTTCCGCAGGATGAGTGATTTTACGCAACCGGCTCGCGCTGACGACGACCGATACCGCAGAGGCCGCGGCGGCGCTCCACAGCGCAACATGAATTGCCCTTTCATCTGCTGCCAGCAGAACGGCTACGGCGGCGGCTCCCAGGCACTGCCCGAAAGTGCGCATAATGGATAAAACACCGGACGCATAACTCGCGTGCTCACGAATAACGTTTGAGAGCATTTCCCGGTTATTGGGACTCTGAAAGCAGCCAAACCCTATTCCGCATACCAGACTTCGCAGGCAGATATCCCACATTGAAGGTCTGGCGGGTAACGTCGCCAGCAGGATCAAACCGACGACAAATATCACCAGCCCCAGGGTGGATATCGCCGGGGCTGATATCGTGTCCGCCCAACGGCCTGCATGCGGCGCAATCAGCACGATCCCTAATGGCCACGGCGTAAACAGCAGGGCAGACACTACCGGACTGTAGCCGTATTCGCTCTGAAACAGGAAGGGTAGCGCAATAAAGGTGATCCCCTGGCTGACAAAAGCAACCATCGACGTGAAGGCCGCGAGGGTAAAACGTTCATTTTTAAACATGCTCGGCGGCAGTAAGGGATGACCCGTGCGGCGGATTTGCCAGATAAAAGCCATGCCGCTCAGCGCAGCGAGAGCCATCCAGCAAAGGCTGCCGAATTGAGAAATAGCGTTCTGTAGGCTGTTCGCCGCCATGATCGTCGAACCCAACAGCAGCGCCGACAATATGGCGCCCACGGTGTCGAAGGGCGCCTGCATACGGATCGCATCCCGCGGCAGCGCTCTGACCGCCAGCAGTAAGGCGAGGGTGCCGGGAAGAATGTTTATCGCAAACAGCCATTGCCAGCTAAGAGTGTGAAGGATCGTACCGCCCAACACCGGGCCGATAGCGGAGCTCGAGGCAATGAGCAGGGCATGGAACCCCAGAATGCGGCCAAGTAAGCGTCCGGGAAATACGGACCTGAGTATTGCGGGGGCAATACTCAGCGTCGCCGCGCCGCCGATCCCCTGAAGCACGCGCATACCGATAAGCACTTCGGGCTTATTCGCCAGCGCACAACCCAGTGATGTCAGGGTAAAGGTCGTCAGGCCCGCCAGAAATACGGGGCGATAACCCAGACGGGCCGCAAGCGCCGCGAATATCGCCAGCGTCATCGCAGCCGCCAGCAGATACCCGTTGGCGAACCAGACGGCAATACTGGCAGGTACCTGCATCTCCTGAGCCATGGAGGGCAGGGCAATGTTGATCATGGTGCCATCAAACACGCCCATTAAGGTGGTGGTCATTATTGCGGCCATCACCCGTGCGCGCGCCGGGCCAGGCAGTCCTTCGTCGCCGGGTTGACTGGAAAAGAGCGTCATCATTTGTCCTCTGAGAAGAGTGTATGGATGACAAAACTATAAAGATGGCTTTTACCAAGCGGAAGGCGCACTATTTTCACTTTATTGTTGCATCAAACGCCTTATCTTAATGTGCTGGGAGGAAGGGTAATGTCTGATCCCGATTTTAATTTGCTGGTAGCTCTCGACGTATTGCTGAGTGAAGCGAGTGTCGCAGGTGCGGCTCGTCGTCTGAACCTCAGCACTTCGGCCATGAGCCGGACATTAAGCAGGTTACGCGATGTCACAGGAGACCCGATCCTGGTACGCGCCGGGCGTAACATGGTACTGACCCCGTGGGCCGAAGCGACCCGGGATCGCGCCAGGCGTGCAGTGCACGATGCCAGGGCGGTATTACAGCCCTCAACTGAAACGTTCAGCGCGCAAAATCTGGCGCGTCTTTTTACCATCAGGGCAAACGATGGTTTTGTGGTGGCGTTTGGGCCTGCGCTTATAGCAGCGGTTGCCGACGCCGCGCCGGACGTCTGTATACGCTTCGCGCCTAAGCCGGAAAAAACGTCGCGCTATCTTCGGGAAGGGCTGGTTGATCTGGAGATTGGCGTTCAGAGTAATATGGGGCCAGAAATACGGCTGCAACGACTGTTTGAGGATCGGTTTGTTGGCGTCGTCCGTAAAGGGCACCCGCTGGCTAAGCAGGCTGAAATAGGCGTGGGTGATTATGTCGCCTGGGGCCATGTGGTAGCGTCACCCGAGGGCGCGTTGCACGGATCCGTTGACGATGCGCTGGCCGAACTGGGGACAAAACGTAAAATTGCGAGCGTCGTACCGGGATTTCCGACAGCACTTTCCGTGGCGCTGGAATCGGATCTTATCGCCATGATACCCGCACTCTATTTAATCAATCAGCAGGTAACGGACCAGGTACACCTTTTCGAGCTGCCGTTCAAAAGCCGTCGTATTACGGTATCGCAGATGTGGCACCCAAGAATGGAACGCGACCCCGGTCACCGCTGGCTGAGAGAGCAAATTCTTGCGATATGCGGTGTGGCCCGGTCAGTCATGACTAAGGAGCCTGTATAGCGATTGCTATAACATCAATTTATATTAAATGTATAATTCAATTCATTGATATTTAATATAAAATACATCAATCGAAGTAGCGGTGTAGTAGCTAAATTGAGATGTCCATCTCTGGACCAAATAGACATGTCCGCGCTACCGTCTCGCCACAGCGATCGCTGCTTTCAAAGGATGAGACTCATGACGGCATACGGAACGGCAATTTTCTCAATGAGCGATGTGAACAGACTCACGATCGAAGTCTCCATACTTCGATAGACCGTTTATGTTCTTTCCGCGAGACCTAATCGAAAGCCCTCGTGGTACCTTTAAATTAACAATTAACGATAAATAAAGGACAGCTTCCCTGTCCTTTATTCTTTTTTATTCAGCTTTGCTCTCGCGCGCTCGCAATACCTCACCGACCACCGGGGCGGCGGTAAACGCATTTGGCCATCCCGCGTAGAACGCCGCCTGGGCGACTACTTCTCCGGCCTCTTCAGCCGAAAGCCCATTATCCATAGCTCTGTTTAGGTGGTAGCCAATCTGCGCGCTCTGTCCGGCGGCGATTAACGCGCTGACCGTCACCAGACTTCTGTCGCGGGGCGTAAGCGCGGGCCGTTGCCAGAGGTCGAGAAACAGCGGGTCGGCGGTAAATTTAACCAGGCCAGGCGAAATGGGGCCGACATTTTTTTCCACGGTGTCTGCACGCTGTTTCTCTACCTGTTCATTGAGTGGCAGCAGCGTTGGCGAGGCGGCGGGCAGGGCCTCTGCCGTCACGCCCCTGGCTTCAAAGATGGCTTTAGCGACGCTGACGGCTGACATCGCATTGGGCCAGCCAGCGTAGAAGGCGAGGTGAGTAATGATCTCTGACACTTCCGCTGGCGTCACGCCGCTATCGAGCGCAACGGCAATATAGTGCTTCAGCTCGCCTGGCTGGTTGCGGGCAATCAGCATCGCTACGGTCACGATGCTACGGTCGCGGGCGGACAGGGCGTCACGTTGCCAGAGGTCGTTGCTGATGGCCTCGCGGCCGAAGCGCGCCAGCGCCGGGGAGACTGCTTGAATATCAGCGTCCGCAAGGGTGGAAGGGGTAATTTTCATCATAGCTTCATCTCTTTGTTCGTGGGCATAAGTAAAATCAGACAGCACAAGCGACAAGGCTGCCGCGGCAATCACGTTTTTCATATTTGCTCCTTTCCGATCCGCAGGGCGGATCGTTAGCGCGTCCACACCTGAGGACGGTCTTTGGCTTGCGGCGTGTTTTGCGCCATCACGCCTGTGAGGAAGTGCGGCTGATAGGCTTCTTCCAGATAACGGATGTCTTCCGGGCTCAGTTGAAGGGCTACAGCGTTGACCGCGCCGTCAACATGATGCTTTTGCGTGGCGCCGATCACCGGGGCGGTGACTTTAGTCAGCAGCCAGGCCAGCGAAATTTCGGTCATGGAGACCTGATGCCGTTCGGCAAGTTCGGCGACGCGGGCAATAATGATCCGATCCTGCTCTGCCGTGCCGTCGTATTTGCTCCGGGCATAATCATCTTCCACCTCTCGCCGCGTGTGGCCTTCTAAGCGGGAGAGACGGCCGCTGGCCAGCGCGCTATAGGGAGTCATGGCGATACCCTCTTCCGCGCACAGCCCGAACAGCTCTCGTTCATCTTCACGCATAATCAGGTTGTAGTGGCTCTGCACAGAAACAAAGGATGTCAGCCCTTCGCGTTCGGCAAGGGCGTTCACCTTCGCCAACTGCCAGGCATAGCAATTGGAAATGCCAATCGCGCGCACCTTGCCGGCGGTCACTGCGGTGTGCAGCGCCTCCAGCACGTCGATAACCGGGGTGTTGTAATCCCAGATGTGGTAGATGTAGAGGTCGATGTAGTCCATCCCGAGGTTTCGCAGACTCTGGTCAAGCGAGCGGGCTATCGCCTGTTTTCCGCTGATCCCCTCGGCAATCTGCGCGGCGGTTCGTGGCAGAAACTTGGTGGCCAGCACCACCTCCTCGCGTTTTGCCATCTCCCGCAGCGCCCGGCCAACGTACCGTTCGCTGGAGCCGTTCTGATAGGCGATGGCGGTATCGTAAAAATTGATGCCCTGTTCCAGAGCGTGGCGGATGATGTCCCGGCTGGCTGTTTCGTCCAGCGTCCAGCGATGCTGACCCGTTGACGGATCGCCAAACCCCATACATCCCATGCAGATACGGGAGACCAGTAAGTCACTCTTCCCGAGCCGGGTATACTGCATCGTTATTTTCTCCCTTTGGGTTATTCCACCAGAGTATTAAGCCGCGCGATCAGTCTGGCCGCGTGTTCCCGGGCAAGCGTTTTTTGCTGAGCGATTTTGTCGGCATCCCGGTCGGCGTAGCTAATACCGCAGGTATAAACCGGCGCCAGCAGCGCAAGATTGCACAGCCTGGCCGTGGTCTCGAAGGGAAGGAGATACTCCTCAATGGCATGGCCAAAGAAACCGTCAGCGGTATAGAGCGCCTGTGGCGCTCCCGTGGTGAAGGAGAGGATCAGCTTTTTACCACCCAGTTTCGCCGTTGAGCCATGGGCGAAGCCGTGGACAAATACCTCGTCCAGCCACTGTTTCATTAACCCGGGCAGCCCATACCAGCTAAAGGGAAACTGCCAGACAATCACATCCGCCTGCAGCAGGCTTTCCTGCTCAGCGGCGATGTTGAATTTGCCGTCCGGATAGAGCCAGTCCAGACGACGGATTTCCGCATCAGGCAGGGCGGTCGCCAGCTCATCGAGGATGGTGGCGTTGGCGATGGAATGGTTAAGATCCGGATGCCCGGAAACGACAAGAATATGAGCCATTCCCAACGTTACTCCTGATGTTTAAATTCAGCAGAGAAGAGATTTTCCCAGCTAATAAACGAGCCGAGTGGAATACACTCGAAGGTTAATAGACCCGCTTTTGCCAGCGGAATTTCGGCCATGACATTATTCGCCTCTTCCACGGTGTCGCACTCGAGGAAAATAGCGACGCCGGGTCGATCCTGACGGAAATAGATGTCGCGAATAAAACCTGACTTGTACAGTCCCCAGGCGTGCAGGGCTTCTGCGGTAAGGTGCGGCGCATAGTGTTCCAGCGTCGCGCCGGGGGCAGGGATATCCAGACATAAAATTCGCATAGTTGTCTCCGGAAAGTCGTTGTCAGCGGGAAGAGACAAAAGTATACGAGCCGCAGGGGGGGAAGATTAGGCGGTCATTGACTTAAGAATATTTAGCCTGTACTTAATAATCAGGCGAGGGTGTCTTAAGGAGATGCTATGAATAACGCGCTTTATAATCAGATACGCATCTTTCAGAGCATTGCGCGCGAGGGCAATATCTCGGCCGCCGCGCGCAAGCTCGAAATCACGCCGCCGTCGGTCAGCAATGCGCTCAGGCTGCTGGAGGAGCATATTGGCCACCCCCTTTTTGTGCGCACTACCCGGCGTATCGAGCTGACGGAAACCGGGCAACAGCTGCTGGAGCAGACCGCCGCGGCGGTGGAGACACTGGAAAAGTCGCTGGAAATCATCCGCGACCAGAATCAGGAGCCCTCCGGGGCAGTGAGAATAACCCTCTCGCGCTTTGCCTACCTGCTTATTCTCAAACCGGCGATGGCGGCATTTTGTCAGCAATATCCGGGGATCCAGCTGGAAATATCGGTCTATGACGGTACCGTCAATATTATTGAAGAACGTTTCGACCTTGGGATCCGCTTTGGCGATATTCTCGAAGGCGGCGTGGTCGCCCGCCCGTTAATGAAGCCGTTTCGTGAAGGGCTATACGCCTCCTCTGTCTATCTTGCCGAATATGGCGTGCCCGTGAAGCCTGCCGATCTCCATCATCACCGGCTGATTGGCTATCGCTTTATTACCAACAACCGCATCCTGCCGCTGATCCTCAATGACCACGGCGAGCAGCTCACCGTCGAGATGCCCGGACAGTTAATCAGCAATGATATTGACGTCATGGCCGACGGTATTCGCCACGGACTGGGGATTGGCCGTTTATTTGAACCAATCCTGCAATTACAGCCCGATCGTGAGCAGTTTATTCCCGTGATGGAGGACTACTGGAAAACCTATCCGCCGGTTTATCTCTATTACCCAAAAAACGCGGGCAGAACGAAAAGGGTGAAAGCCCTGATTGATTTCCTGATAATGCATGCCGCGGAATAAAGGCTATTTTGCGTGCGAAATATCTGAAGGCACAGGTCCTGTCTTTCCCTCAGCCTTAACCCTATACTCCTTGCGGATAAAGCGGTTTTTATCGCGATGATTTTTGCCGCTCAACGGCTTAACCCATCACCAACGTCATAGGCTGGGAATATCAATAAGGGAGAGGTATCAATGGGCAGACGCTTCATAGTCTGTATATTCGCGCTGGTGGCGTTTTCGGCCAGTGCTGCGCATGGTGTTCACGGTGGCCATAACGGGCAGTCGGTGAGCGCTGGCGCCGACGGCGGCAACGGTTCGAACGGCGGCGATATCGATAATTCCTCGGGTCGGGCAGGGTGCCCTGGCGGCACCGATCCCGATAAGCACGGTCATTTTTATCTCCCTGGCACCAGCGAACCCTGCAATCCTGGGCCCCAGGATGCAGAGAAAGTCGGGTCTTCCCGCTAGCGTTCAGCTCAGATCGTGCAGCGCTTTGTCCAGCGGCGGGGGAAGCTGGATATCCTGAAAAGCAAACCCCCGGCCCCCCCCCCCCCGGGGGGAGCCCCAGAAGCCCGCTTTCTCCCCGCCCCGGCGGAAGGGGGCCCGCCCCCGCCGCGGCCCCGGCGCCCCGCCCCGGGGGTACTGCGCAGCTAAACCGTCGCCCCCTCCGGCGTC
>OKVU01000542.1_pt1 | contig 10189 bp, 6 predicted proteins | sample 1606901 | NCBI WGS metagenome assembly OKVU01 (sample SAMN03281017, study PRJEB24777) | human gut metagenome | isolation source: fecal sample PR221 from 1 month old male Chinese infant, caesarean... | reverse complement strand
AGATAATTCTGAATGATATTTTTTTATTAGTTATCGTTATAATCTGATTCTGGCTTTAGCTTATTAGCATAACCATTAACTTCATCTTTCTGTGACTGATTAGTATAGTAATCTCGAAGCAGTCCCGATACAGTAACGTGTTTCGTTGTGGTCGAAGCCTCTGCTACTGATTGACCCTCTTTAGGATCAACGTATTTAATCGTTACGTCGTTGCCATTTCGTTTAAAATACAGCCAGCTAGTTGGATCACCATTAGCGGTAACGTAACTAAAGCCATTCGAGTTGCTTCCATACCACATCATTCCATCACTTATTCCATCCTTAAACCAATCTGGTTCTTGATATAAAGCTACAAGGGTTCCCAGTTGCTGAGTTGATAAATTATGTGAATTATTTGCTGATGCAGATTGATTCCGCATGTCTTGAACCTTAGTATTGTTAGCAACATTCATAATCCGCTTAACTGCATGATGCTGCTTAGCATAAGCAACCATCTCAGCTTTAGTTACCCCATCAGGAGATATTCCCGCATCGCTATCAGAGATGTAAGTCTTGTTCCCAGCTATTGTGTAGTAAGTGCTATCTATTCCATGTTCACTATCCTTTTGATTAAGCTTCACATAGTATAAAAGATCTGCACCATCAGGATAATCCTTATAAAGCGGTCCCTCTCCCTTAGGAACGCTATTCTTATTATAAATTTTTACAACCGCTCCCTGACCAGATACATCCATATCCTTAGAGTAATCATTTTGATCAGACCCTGGCATATGCTCACCAGTATAATAAAGAACTAGTGCAGCGTTTTGAGCTGGCGTTAGCTGATTAGGATCGAGCGTTGAATTATTAGAAGTATTCATGGTAGTACTATTAGCTGCCTTTTTAGCAACTTTCGTATTGTTCGAACTAGAAGATGAATTACTATTATGTGTGTTACCACATGCTGCTAAAGTTACCGCAAGTAGCGATGTAACAATTACTAAACCTATTTTTCTCATTAAAAATCCTCCAAAACTAATCTTTAACACTGTAATTATAAAGCAATTCAGCCTATCCACAATATCTTTCAGTCCAAAATAAAAAATCCATAATCTACGTCACTGTAGACTATGGATTATGTTATATTCAATTATTTTCCAGTAACAGAAGTAGCCGTAACATGGAATGAATGACCGTTACCACTTACAGTCCAATCGTTAATTCCATTTTGAACAGCCGTATATCCATCAACCTCATCAATTGAAGGTAATCCAGTAGCTGGCTTACCTGAGATACCAGCATTGTTTAACTGATTACCGATATGTTCTTTAACAATATTTTTGGCATCTTGTGCTGTCATTTGCTCACGAGTGCTTTGCTCTGATGTTGAAGTAGCAGTAGTAGACTTACTACTAGAAGTAACATTACTGGATGAACTACTTGTTACTGCAGAACTAGATACTGACTTTTCACTTGCTTTCTTGCTCTGATTAGTAGAAGTAGCCGCGGTCTTACCAGAAGTTTTTGCACTTTTTACAACCTTACTTGAGGATGCATCATTACTTGAATTATCTTTAGTAGAACTACTTGAATTACCACAGCCTGCTAAAGTAATCATTAATGCACCGGCAGCAACAGTTGCCATAAGTTTTTTCATATAATAATGCTCCTTCTTTATTAATTGTTTCATCTATTATCTTATATTCTAAAACTAATTACAACACAACGTAGTAACTTGCTGAGTAGTACTTAGTGTAACCAACTTTAATTACGTCACCAGGTTCTGGAGCATGGACATATGCACCATTACCAAGAGAAATCGCTACATGGTATGGTGCACTATTACTACCATAAAATAGCAACGCACCCTTAGGAGCATTTGCAACATCATAGTGGTGAGTACCTAATGCTTGTTGTTGGTAAGTTGTTCGATAGTTAGCGCCTAAGCCATATGCCCATTGAACTAACCCAGAACAATCAAAACCAGTAGATGGATTATTACCACCCCATACATAAGCACGACCACGCATTGACATTGCCTTATTTACGGCTTCACTATGATCATCCAACCAAGCACCATTGGATCCAAAATTATATGTCTTACCATCAATCGTTTGAGTACCAGTAAGCATATTAGCATTGGTGGTATCGAAGTAGTACCAAACATTGTTAATCTTTTGCCAACCAGTTAAAGCCCAGGCGTTAGTTGGATCGAAGTAGTACCAGAAACCAGCGTTAGACTTGTACCAGCCGGTGTTAGCCCAGGCATTACTTTCATCAAAGTGGTACCAGTTGTTATTAATCTTTTGCCAACCAGTTAAAGCATTAGCGTTGGTATCATCGAAGTAGTACCAGTTATTGTTAATCTTCTGCCAACCTTTTTCAGCCCAGGCATTTGATTGATCGAAGTAGTACCAGAAACCGGCATTGGACTGATACCAACCAGTACTTGCATTAGCATTGGTTTCGTCAAAGTGATACCAGTTATTATTAATCTTTTGCCAACCAGTTTCTGCTTGAGCAGTTTCATTATTGAAGTAATACCAGAAGCCAGCTTGTGATTGGTACCAACCAGTTTGGGCATTTCCTTCATTGCCAAAGTAATACCAACTGTTATTTACTTGTTCCCATTCATTGGTAACTTTGGCATTATTGTTGTAGTAATAAGTATTACCATTTTCTTTAACTAACCCATTTTGGGCTACTGAAGTTGTTTGACTAGCTTGACTAGCAACATTAGTGGAAAAGTTGTTAGTTGTTGCTGGCTGTGCTGAAACGACATTATTACTTGCACTAGCAGTACTACTATTGGTACTTGCATAACTAGCTGCCACAGTTGCACTTTCAACAGTTTGTTGTGATTGAGCAACTTGAGTAGTCGAAGTTGCATTGTCTTGAGCAACTACATCAGCTTGAGCGTCAGTAGCCATTGTTATACCAAAAGCTAATGAAGCAATAGTGATTCCCATAGTTAACCATTGCTTACCACTCTTATATAACTTGTAATGTTTCTTACTCATAAACTAAAATACAACTCCCTTTAATTCGTTCATCAATAATTTCAACGGTTACTACTATACAATAAATTTTTCTTAAAAAGTTGAATGTCGTCAGTTTGTTAACGAATGTTGCCGTCTTGTAATATTAGTGAAATTTTTTGTTACAAAAAACGTCTTGACCCTCATTAAGTCAAGACGTTCTCAATCAATAAAATATTAATTTAACTTATTAGTAGCCACTCCAGTAACCATTGCTGTAGAAGTAGTAGCTCTTACCATTGATATTTTGCCAACCAGTCATCATTGCACCGTGCTTTGGATAACCTGGATTAAAGTAGTACCAGTGACCATTTAGCCATTGCCAATCAGTAGCAGCAGCATAACTACCTGATTGGAAGTAGTACCAAGTACCATCTTGACTCATCTGCCAACCAGTAACTGGATGTCCTGCCGCGTCAAGATAGTATAACTCATTGTTATCCCGGTTAGTTGTCCAGCCAGTTGACATCCAAGCATTTTCTTGGTTAAAGAAGTACCAATAGCCACGGTACCATTTCCAGCCAGTATATGCAGATGCATTAGTGTTATCAAACCAGTACCAGTGACCATTAATCCATTGCCAGCCAGTTAATGCCCAGGCATTATTGTAATCAAAGAAGTACCAGTAGCCAGCCGGTGATTGGAACCAGCCTGTTTGAGCATTAGCATTGACTGGATCAAAGTAGTACCAACGATTATTAAGTCGTTGCCAACCAGTAAGGGCCCAGGCATTACTGTAATCGAAGAAATACCAGAAACCAGCTCCAGATTTAAACCAACCTGTTTGCGCCCAGGCGTTAACTGGATCAAAGTAGTACCAATGATCGTTAATCTTTTGCCAACTAGTTAAGGCATATCCTTCATCAGTATCGAAATAATACCAGTGATTATTAAGCAATTGCCAGCCAAGATATGCACTTCCATCGCCTTTAAAGCCATACCATTTGCCATCAACCTTTTGCCAGCCGGTCTTCATTGCACCATAAGAACCATCATGATTAATATTAAGGTAATAAATATTCCCATCAATCTTTTGAATTCCAGTAACCATGGAACCATCACTTGGTGTGAAGTAGAACCAGTTGCCACCTAATTGCTGCCAACCTTGTAGAGCTTTACCATCTTTTCCATAGTAGTACCAAACAGTTTCAGTAGTACCATCTTCTTGCTTAACTTCTTTAGTCCCCCAACTATTAGGAGTTCCTGTTGGTAAAAACGGATTGGTGTTCAAGTAAGCCAGTTGAGCCTTCAAATAACCATTAATTGTATTTTTCATTGAAGCAAGGGCATCCGCTTTTTCTTTTTCAATTGCAGCAAGCTTTGCTTGATTTTCTTTTTGTAATTTTTGTAAAGCGTCTCGGTTACTTTGTTCAAGCTTATTCAGGAAGCCACTTTGAGCAAGCGAACCGATAAACAAGGTCTTGGCAGTTGCCAATGCACTTTCCTGAGTTTTCTTAGCTTCTGTTAACTTATTTTGAGCATCTTCGTTTTCCTTTTGTGCCTTTTCATATGCACTCTTGGCTTCAGCACTCTTCTTTTCTGCTTCCGCAACTGCGGCTTCAGCATTTGATTTATCATCACTTGAAGCTGATTCAGCGACCTTCTTAGCGGCATCTAAGTCAGAAGCAGCATTAGCACTAGCTACCTTGGCAGCTGATGCAGCGGTTGAAGCTTGAACGGCTGCATCACTTGCTTGAGCGTATGCGGCATTAGCACTTGAAGTAGCATCACTATATGCTTTATATTCTGCTGGGGCAGCTGATTCGATCCCAGGAATTTTTGTTGGATCAGTATTTACAGCACTAGAAGCAATTGCATAGGCTGAAGAATTAGCATCAGATAATTCTTTTTCAGCTGCTGAATTAGCCTTAACTTGTGCTGCACTCTTGGCATCATATTCAGAATTTATTGCAGAAGTCTCGCTAGCAATTGCTGAACTTGCAGCAGCACTAGCAGCACTAGCAGTCCTTGTAGCACTAATTGCTGAACTTGCAGCAGCATAACTATTAGCTGATGGAGTTGCGGCTAAACTAGCAGAAGTATTAGCCTTAACTGCATAGCTTGAGATTGTATTTTCGGTAGCAATGTTATCAGCACTTACTTTAGTGTTAGATGATAATAATCCAAGTGTTAAAGCAGCACCGGCAACTAAAATCGTATTTCTCAATTTATGAGAATGAAGACTCTTGTTAGTCATTGATGATTCTCCTTTTTTACGCTTAATCACAATTATTTTACAACATCTATTTTAGAATTAACACCGCAATTAATAATAAAAGATCCCATCAACTGATGAGATCTTTTATTATCATTATGCCCAGTAGAAGTTAGGACGATAAACCATTTGGTATGGCCGATCATCATCGTTCCAATACCATTGATAGTTAAATTCTTGAACAGCTTGACCAGCAGCACCGTACCGAGAATTTGGATTTGAACTCCAGTAGTATCCACAAGTTGAGATACACATTGGATCTGGGCCTGCAGTAGAGATAACTACCGTATGACCTGCTCCACCAGCAGAAGCACCTGGGTTACCCCAAATCACAATATCACCGTATTGAACATTTTGAACGCCACGGCCACGTCCTGCAAGGTAGTAACCATTTTGAAGCAAGTAATTACCCAAATCTAAAGTGGAATAAGTATGGGCAGGTGTATGACCGCCAGCGCTCCAAACAGCTTGTGTCATTGAACCAGAACAGTCAGCAGTTCCATCAGCCCCAGTTCGTGAACCGTACATTGAATAGGTTAACTTGCCTTCACGGGCCAAGAACCAATTAATTACCCGTTGACTAAAGCCAACAAAGGCACCATTACTTTGCAGGTTTACCCAGTGACCATCAATCCAATGTCCACCAGTCCACATATTAGCATTGGTTGGGTCCATGTAGTACCAATTATGGCCGACAAATGTCCAGCCAGTATGAGCCCATGCATTTTCTGGATCAAAGTAATACCAGAAACCTGCCGGTGATTGGTACCATCCTAGAACTGAATTTGCATTGTTAGCATCAAACAAGTACCAGTGACCATTGATGCTTTGCCAACCAGTTTTGGCAGTTCCATCCTGGTTAAAGTAGTACCAGAAACCTGCTGGTGACTTATACCAGCCAGTGGTTGCGGCTGCATTATCACCAAAGTAGTACCAACTACCGTTTACCTTTTCCCAAGTATTTGCTCCCAAACGATTATTACTCTTAAAGTAATGATTATTTCCCAGCTTATTTAAGCCATCAGCTAGATTATTCAAATCCAGATCGCCAGTAGTTGAATTGAAGTATAAGGTTTTTCCGTCCACAATTGCTGAATTTTGGCGAACACCAGTAACAAGATCGTAATATTGTAGTGAACCTGTAGCAGGATTATAAACTAATCCCTTTTGTTGACTTCCTGATGGGCTAAAGAAGTAGTAGTCGCCATTAATTAAATGAACACCTGTAAACATTTGGTGATTCGTAGGATCAAAGTAATAACGGTTACCATTGATTGTTTGCCAACTAGATAATGCTGAGCCACTGTTGTTAAAGTAGTACCAGCTACCATTAACCAATTGCCAACCAGTCTTCATCGCACCGTATGCACCATCATGTTGATCGTTAAGGTAATACAAGTTGTTATTGATAGTCTGAAGACCAGCAAGCATTGCATTATTTGTAGGAGCAAAGTAATACCAATTATTTCCTAACCACTGCCAACCCGTTAAAGCCCAGGTATTGTTAGTGTCAAAGTAATACCAGCTGTTATTCAATACTTGCCAACTTTTAAGCGCCCAAGCATTAGTCGGATCGAAGTAATAACGGTGACCGTTGATCGTTTGCCAACCAGTCCGTGCTTCTCCATCTTGATTGAAGTAGTACCAGTTATTATTAATAAGATGCCAACCAGTGTAGGCAGCACCATCATTAGCACCGCCAAAGCCATACCAACGGCCATTAATTTGTTGCCAGCCATTCTTCATTGCGCCATAAGTACCGTCATGTTGATCATTTAAGTAGTAACCATGGTTATTAATCTGCTTTAAACCACTTTGCATAATTGAACTGGACGGATCAAAGTAGTACCAATTATTTCCTAACCATTGCCAGCCGTTCATAGCCGCACCATTATTAGCAAAGTAGTACCAATTATTATTAACAGATTGCCAACCAGTCTGCATTGCACCATATGTGCCATCGTGTTGTGGATTTAAAAGGTATTTACTATTGTTAATCGTTTGTAGTCCCGTCTCCATCGCACTATTTTGCGGGTTTAGGTAATACCAATTATTATTGATATATTGCCAATTGGTAGCGTTTTGACCATTATTGAAGTAATACCAGTTATTCTGGCTAGTTTGCCAGCCGTTTGCTGTTTGCCCATTAGTATTCTTCCAACTAGTAGTACCATTAGAATCAGTTTGCTTAGTATACCCATTGATATCTGTTGGTGTTGACAAATTACTAGGTTGATCACTAGTAGTTTGAACCTGAGCAGCTACATTTGACTGAGTAATTGCTGTAACAGTTGACTGCTGGTCATCGGCGTAAACACTTGAGGCACCCATAATTCCGAGTACTGTAATACAGGCAGTTAACCAAAGTTTGCCAGCTTTATACAATTTAAAGTGATTTTTCATCAGATCTTACCCTTCCATAAATATAAACACTCTTATCTTAACACCAAACAAAAAAACTAGATAGGAATTTTCCAATCTAGTTTTTTACCAAGTTTTTAAGTGCTTAACCTATAATTTGGCACGTAATTCTAGCCAAGGCCTCAACATAACTAACACCCCAATTAAAATTACGGTTGTTCCGAGTATAAACTGCAATTGTATAGCTATTACTACCATTTGGAATATAACCAATACTATTAACTTCCCATAAACCATTATCACTGGCAGGACGCCAACCGTTCTTCAGGTAATAATTACTGCTTCCAGCAGAAATACCCCAGCTTTGCTCAGCAGAAACGGTATTCATTAGCCATTTGATATAATTCCGTGACTTATCATTAAGGTAGTTAGAAGATGGATCTAAGTAGATCATCTTCAATAGCTTTAATTGATCTGATGGAACCGTTAATGATGAACCCCAATGAGGAGCAGCAGTTGTCTGATTCATCCCCAAAGCACTATAGATAGCACTTAGAGAAGTAATCCCACCAAGATAATTTGTCAGAATTGCTGTAGTCGCATCATTATCACTGTTACGAATCATCCGCATTGCAAGTGACTGTTGAGTCGAATCAAGATTACCACCAGTATTGTGAAGAAGCATCGCAAGAACAGCAACTTTAACTGTACTAGCAACCTCATATCTTAATCCTGGATTATTTGTTGTTGCATATTCAGCCCCGTTTCGCTGAAGCTGAATAGCTATTGAAGATGAATTCCAATAGCTCCCCATTATCTGTTGCCAGTTATAAGTTAATGTCTGATTCAAATCTAACCAAGCATCATCAGGATTAAAGTAGTACCAAATACCATTAATATATTGCCAGTTAGTATCAGCCCATGCATTGACTGGATCGAAATAATACCAGTTACCATAATCTGATTGGTACCATCCTGTTACTGCATTTGCATTAGTATTATTAAACAAATACCAGCGACCATTAATATGTTGCCAATTAGTTAATGCTTGACCATCATGATTAAAGTAGTACCAGAAACCAGCACTGGACTTATACCAGTCAGTCGTTGCTTCTCCGTTGTCTTGAAAGTAGTACCATGAACCATTGATTTGTCGCCATACATTTCTAGCAAAGGTTCCATTCTCAACCAAGAAATATTTATTACCAACTTTATTCAAGCCATTAACAAAATTATCACTCTTAAGATAACCATTAGTTGACTCAAATGAGGTTGTTTTACCATTCACAATGATATTTGCTGGTTGAATACCAGTTTGCTCATCATAATAGCTTAATAATTTAGCTGTAGGATCAAGGAAAAATCCTTTTACCTGATGTCCAGACGTTAGATCAAAATAATAGTGGTGACCATTGACTAAAGTGTAACCCGTAGCCATCTGGCCAGTTTCAGGATCTAAATAGTATTGACTTCCATTAAGTGTTTGCCAGCCAGTTAGTAACCAAGCATTTTGTTGATCAAAATAATACCATTTTCCTGACAATAATTGCCAACCAGTTAATGCCCATGCATTTATAGGATCAAAGTAGTAACGATGATTATTAATGGACTGCCAGCCAACACGAGCTTCACCATCTGAATTAAAGTAATACCAACGATTATTAATTAAATGCCAGCCAGTATAAGCAGCGCCATCATTGGGACCACCGAAGCCATACCAACGACCATCGATCAATTGCCAACCATTCTGCATAGCGCCAAAACTTCCATCATGATTAGTATTTAAATAATAACCGTGACCATTAATTTGCTGTAAGCCAGATAACATTTTCCCCTTTTGGTTGGAATCAAAATAAAACCACTGATTATTAATTTGCTGCCAACCGTTCATTTGCCATACATTAATCGGATCAAAATAATACCAATTATCATCAATATTTTGCCAACCACTTACTGCAGAAGCATTAGTTAGATCAAAATAATAGTTATGATTATTGAGCGTCTGCCAACCGGTTTGGGCCTGACCATCCTGATTAAAATGATACCAGTAGCCAGCATTTGAACGATACCAACCTTTAATTGCTGCACCGTTGTTAGCAAAATTATACCAATTGCCGTTTACGTTTTGCCAGCCAGTTTGCATTGCCCCATAAGTTCCATTATGTTGTTCGTTTAAATAATAGATATTATTCTGAATGTTTTGTAAACCGGTTTCCATAGCATTGGTTTTTGGATTCAGATAATACCAATTATCACTAACATTTTGCCAACCGGTTTGAACTTGACCATTTTGATAATAGTACCAGTTATTATCTTTATTCTGCCAGCCATCGGTTGTAACTACTTGATTTGTTGCGTCATTAGTAGTTTGTGAAGTTTTTAAATGAGCGTCCGTTTGAACAACCTGCTGATTATCATTTGTTTCATTATTGTTTACATCCGCATTAACATTACTTGAAATTGCCAATGTACTAAAAATAGTAATTGCTGCTGTAAGCCATATTTTACCTGCTTTATATAACTTATACCTCATAATAATAAGCTCCTCCCGTAATTACTTACATAATGTATTCTATCACTATCAATAGGTTTTATT
>OKVU01000541.1_pt1 | contig 10216 bp, 10 predicted proteins | sample 1606901 | NCBI WGS metagenome assembly OKVU01 (sample SAMN03281017, study PRJEB24777) | human gut metagenome | isolation source: fecal sample PR221 from 1 month old male Chinese infant, caesarean... | reverse complement strand
TTATCGAGTCCCGCCCGAGTCCCGAGCACCAGATCAGAGAAGTGAATAAACCTTGCCTGATCCTGCATAAACGATGCATATAAAGGCTGTCTGATGATGTGAGCAGGCTCATCTAAGTATTATCAACCACTTGGAGAGTGGAGACTGTAAGTCTTCACTTTCAGTGCTTCGATCTTCTTCCCCCAACCTGGCGTAATTCCCCACCAACATGACGGGCGATGTATCCCGGTTCCCGCCTTTGATCTTTGCCACATCCGACAACATTTCCGGCCTCAACCCTTCCACCATCCGGCAATCCCTTCCACGCTTCACCAGCAACCCGTCACGACGCTTTCCCACAACAGGCGCTCAACAGTGACCACAATCACAGCGCCCTCCAGAGCGCGTCCCATGTGCCTGAAAATCGGTCTGAAAGCTGCGCGATTCTCATCCTCTCTGATTTTTTTGCGAAGGAAATTTTTTCAGCGTAAATGGGGCGTTATGAGTGAAGCTGGTTTAGCACCATACAGAGCAGGCAAACCACGATCCCGGCAGACAGAATTGACGAAGCCGCGCTAGCCGTGGCGCTCAGGTCATACCGTTGTATGATTTCTACCATAGAGAAGGTCGATACTTGACCTCATCCGCACGCGGATAGCCACCTGGACGGGGCGAAATAGGGCAGGTTACGGCGAATTTAGTTCTACTTGATCATTATTAACAGGCTATTTAATGGTATTTATTTTGAGAAAAGCTCGCCGGGTGGCGTGGGTGATATGGCAGGCGTAACCTAGGTGATTTTCACCGGAGTTCAGCGGTAACCACTGAGGAAAGTTCAGTGGTAAATCCATATTAACCACTGAGGAAAGTTCAGCTGTGACCACTGAGGAAAGTTCAGTATACTAAGATCATTAACTAAATCAGTAAAACCTTTGACTAGATCAGTAAAACCCTATGCGGTCTTCCCTGGCCGTGAAGACCTTACGCAAGGTCAACATCCACACCTTTTTAGATCGCCATCACAATGGCTATCTGTTTGTTGGTCTCTGTTCAGTCGCCATGCTCCGCGCTACGTGCTGATCCTCCTCCTTCCGTGGCTCACCACTCGTTCACCGATCACGGTAAACGGTTCGCCTCTTTAGGAGGATGCTACGCATCCGAACTTTTTTGTGGGAAGCGATACGACAGTATCGCAATTTGTGGAACTGTGCGATGCACTGGCCGAGAGTGTAACTCGCAGGCGAACGATGGGCGCGAGGGTGGCGGGGGGACAAGCAAAGATATAACAAGCAACCTTCATGCCAACCCTAGGCAGGCTTCACAGGAAGCCCGTGGGGCGATTTAAACGCTATTGGTAATACGAAGGTAGCGGGTGTGGGGCAGACGCCCGCAGAATCGCTTACAGCGCGTTTAAAAGACCTTGACATTGAATCATCAATCATGCAATAGTAAGATTGGGAAAGTAATATTATCTTGACAAATGCTTGTATTGCTGATAACATGGCTTTCAACAATTAAGATGCATTGCCGCCCGGTGATGGCTCCTGACTAAATGGGTTACACGATAGAACCTCCGAGAAAAATTTTAATAACTCAACGGAGAACCCAATGAACAAACCAAAATCCCAACGCATCACCCCAGCCGCCATGTCTGGCGAGCAGATCGCAGACGCCATCATGTACGGTACGTACACCAAAACCGCGCTTTGGTCTTTCATCTCCAGAAATGGTGGGGCGGATGCGGCACATGCTAAGTACCCGCAACTGGCCGTTGCACTTCATATCCTGAAACTGGAAAAGAAGAAGGCAAAGAGTGCTCGTGCGGTCAAGGCGATCCTTAAACCGTTATCCCGCCAGTACGCTGACGGTCAGTCGCTGACTGAGATATTAGCCCCGGTACTCCAGGGTTACCGCCGCCTGTACCGTGAGAAACTCAATCTGGACATGACGCCGGAGCAGGTGATTATGTTCCTGGTCGCCACTGATGGTGTGGAGAACCTGGAACAACACGGTTACAGCGTTGCGGGCGACTTCCTGACAGCTACGACAGCGTGATCCCATCCGGCGCAACGCCGGGCCAATCAAATTGCCTCAAACAGGGCAAACCAACCAAAAATCAAGGCCATGCAGGCCGATAGAGTCCTGATCGCACAACCGTGATCGCAGGAGCGAACCTGTATGCCTCAACGGAGGGGGAAAATTGAATGATTAATCTGCGATTCACACCTGAGCTGTTCGCCATCATCCGCACCAACGCTGCGGCTGAGGGGATCGGAGTCGGCCTGTACCTGGTTCGGCTAATTGAAAATACGTTAATTCCAAAAACTGGGAGAGAAAATGAGTGCAGCAGCAAAAACTAAAAATTACGACGTGGTTCCTACCAGCGTCCGCCGGATGACGAAGTTACATACCCCGGCAGGGGATATTAAATTCACGCCTCTGATGAAACTGATCTACTCGTACATATGGACATTCCAGGGGAATGAGAACAGGGGCAATGATGATCCGATTCATACCAATACTAACGTCATCGCCTGGGAAATGGGAATATCCGAAAGGGCGCTGATCGACGCGCTCAATGCGCTGGATGCTGCGAGAGTGGTGATAAAGGGAACCGTCAAGGTTCGCGGTAACGTCAACTCCAGCAATTACGTAGCGATCCCGCCTGCTTCCGTTGTTACATTGGGTGTCACTCCGCCCTCACCTGGCAAACGGAAGGTGATCAAAAAGGACAAAAAAACCGATGAAAAGGCCGCAGAGGCTGCAACGCAGGCAGAACCGCAGGCAGAACAGGCACCATCAACTGCTACACCGTCCACTGATGCACCCGCAGGCACGCCTGCTGATCAGAGTCCTGACCTGGCCTCTGAGTCTGCCACACCTGCTGTTGGACAGCGCGATAGCGTGGTATTTGACGGCGATGCTGGCACTGATGGTAATAATGCAGTGAAGCAGCCGAAGATCTTTGATGATCGCGGCGTCATCACTGAGGCGTTTATCAACAACCTAAACAGCCTGACAGGATACGACGAACCACGCCGCAACGATGACGGCACATTGCAGAGTTTCCGTTACGTCTATGGGATAGCACAGCAAACACAGGATAAGCGGGACGGTGTTACCGTTCGCCCTCTTGATGGGTACATGGCAGAGGCCCAGCCTTGGCACATTCCGCCGCATCTGTTATCGACACCGATACCGATACCAGAGACGGAATACGAAGAAGATCCAAATTTTTAACGTGAGGAATAATGACGAATGATGATCGCAACGGCGTAAGCGCCGAACCAGAAAAGATTGACCCAGAAGAACAACTCCCAGACCAACCCGACCCAGAATTACCTGACCTCACCCGCCTATATAAACGGCGTTGCCGCGATGGCGACGTTATGCAGAGGTGCAAGCACATGTTGATCGCGGGATATTCTCCAGGACGCGTGGCATTGCTGCTGAGGCTACCGCTAGAAAAGGTTAAAGAACTCCACCAGGCGAGTTACAACCCGCGATGTAGGCGCTTTGCGAACCCGAACAACGGGAAATTAATAATAACAATGTGGCACGAGGGCGCAACGCTCGTGGAGGTCTGCCAGACGCTGGGCTTGCCGTTGTTCACTGTTGTGATGTCACTTCGGCAGAATGGCGTTACCAATGCCGCAATGGCTCCACGGATGCCGGAGTACGATGATCCGCTGTATGTTGAATATCGGCAGGTTGTGGCCCGAAAAGCTGCGAGCAAATCACGGACTATTCAGATAAATCCTGTTCGACGCATACGCAAATCCGCAGGGAAAACTGCAACAGCCTGACATAATCTCTTTGAATATAATAGACATTTTACCATACCTGCCCGTTGCATGGCTGGCGTATCGCTGCGCCCGTGACGGGCTGGTTATCCTATTAAGGAATAAAAACAAAAATGAAAAACTTGCTCAAAACCGTTCGCGATTCCATAGCCGCAGCCATGAACGGGCGCACCATCGAACAGATGGAAACCGAACAGCGGCAGGACGCTGTAAAAAACGCCGTGGATGACTATTTAATCCGCCATCCTGATTGGCAGCCATTAACGAAGCCAGCGCCAGCAGCCGCGCCAGTTGCCAACACTAAACAAAAGGCCAAACGTATCATGAAGACGCTGGGCGCTGGGGCAGGTGTCCAGAATCCGAAAGTGGTGGACGAAGCGGCATTGGCCCGTGCTCGCTCCAAATGCCGGGAGATCGTCGCCGCCGATCCGGCTGCGTACTCCTACGTGATCTCGTCAGAGCCACTGCCTGACCAGGATAAACCGGGCGGGGCGGGTATAATACAGGGCTAATGATAAAGGGGGCAGAGAAGCCTTCCTTCTTTGTATTCACAGATGAACTTAGAAGTCAACAAATTTAACGTGAATTCTGATTGCACTTTAAATAATAACGTGTTAAAATTATATATAAGGTGATTAATAGATTCGAAAGAGTCTACTGCGAACTACAGCCAATTGAACGTAATTTAATCTCCTCTCAGGCGCTGGCCTTCGATAATGTATGAGTATGCAGCCTCATCGCTTTCCAGCGCCGCTTATTCCCCTGCCGTGGTATTAGCCTTCCGCGATGGGGTTTGCCAGCGGTCTAACAACCGCAATAAGTCCCGGCTCTCCTCCGGGCCATCTTGCCATGATGATAACTGGCACGAGCGCACGGCGTAGGGATTCAGAGGTCTCCCGCCGTTGTCGCTCCCTTATTCCAGCCCGGTAAAGCCGGGTTAGCAGAGCTAACGCCCGTAGAGGGCGCTGCACATTCCCATCTCTCAGAAAAATAACGATAAAGATCCTCGTTGCTCCTCAGGGGCGGTCTCTCCCACCGCCTGATTTTTTCTGAATGAAAACTCAATAAAAGAAGGTCGCCACCGTGCGACCTCTTTTGTACTCGCACGCCGTCAATTCTGATGATACGGCCCGAAAGCCAACGGCCTACAGGCCAGCAGGCCGCTATAGCGGTGAGGCTTCAACATCATCGTGAAACGACCGAACAACCAAACGACCGAACAACCACATAACAACTTTATGGAGCGACCTTTATGAAAATGGGTGAAACCCCGAATACCTATAACTCAGTCGTGAGTTATCAAGCGGATGCAAATTTTGCAACTCGTGTAATCAACATCCCAAACCTGGCCGTCGAGGTTCAACCGGGCAGCGTCATCAAATCAGACGGAACCGCTTATACCTCCGGCTCTGATGCCTTGCTGGTTCTGAGTCATCACCGCGCTGCCGAAGACGCCAACATCATCGTCGCTGACCGTGGCGTCTATATCCGCCCGGAAACAGTGATCGCTGTTATGGGTGAGACCGTGGGCGCTGCTGCCATCGCTGCACTGACCGCATCCGGCAACATCCGCGTTGCCCTGGCTGACAAATAATCCAACCGATAAGGACATCAAACATGGCTCTTACAAAAGATTTTTCATACGTAGACTACAGCGCGTCGTTCACCAACGTTCCGGCGCGTAATCGCATCCTGACCAACCTCGGGATCTTCCAACGGGATACTACCGACCAGTTTAAAACAAGTGTGGATATTCTGAACGCCCAGGCGGACACCATCGCCCCGGCAGCAGAGCGCTTCTCGAATAGCCAATGGGGTAGCACACCAAAGCCGAAGGCCGCGAACCATTTGATCGAACTGCCGTTATTTCCCACCCAGGATATAATTACAGCCGCAGATGTGCAGCCATTCAGAAAATACGGCTCTCCGCTGCAAGCGAGCGTTCTCGATGCTGTCACCGCTAAGGGCCTGGCTCACCATGAGCGCTTCGCTGCCACGCGTGAACGCATGTTTGCTGAAAGCCTGTTCCGCCATCGTGTCACCGATATGGAATACACCGCTGATGGCCCGATCCTGGATTGGTCAGAGGAATTTGGCTATGACCAGAGCACCGGAACCATCTACACGGGTGTTGCTGCTGATCCGTTAGAGTCCCTGTCCGATGAGGTCAGCGCCATGAAGCGCCGCATGGGTGGCCTTGCTTCCCTGCTGAAAGGCATCTACCTGTTCGCGGGTTCCAACCTGTTCAAGAAACTGCGTTTTAACCCATCGGTTCGCCAGCTTGTGCAGTATGGTGTCCTTGATCCTGATGGTCTGGTTTTCAATAAAGAGATCAATCCGGCATTCAGCTATTACGTCCTGGATAACGTGACTGTAGTCGAGATGTCCGATACCGATTTCTACGGCATCGGGGCAGATCAAGGCTTCATGGTTCCGGTCTTCGAGAAGCCGTTAAGCGCTGATCAGGCATCACCATTTACCAATTTGGTGGGGCCAACGAGCCGCAACCTTGAGCTTGCCTTCGCTGACGTGGTGGACTTCCGCATCTATAGCAGCACCGATGCGTATAAGAACATTACGCTTTCCAGTGAGTTCAGCCTGTTGCCGATTTGCTACCGCCCGGATCTGGTAACTGCCATCACTAACGATGCTTCGTAATCAGGCGAGGTAACAGCCCAACGGGATAACACTCCCACGGACTAACGTTTTGGGGCGGTGATTGCCGCCCTCCGCCATTTTCCCTGCGTCGCTATGGCGACGTTAACGAAGTTAACCCGCATAAAGCGGGCTGTACTTGGAGAGGTAAATATATGCAATTGAAAATTCTGGGTGTGGGCAACTCGCCGCTGCTGTCGATCAAGGTTAAGACGCTGGACGATGATGCCAACTTGCTAAACGTCTCCGCGCTCGCCAGGATGCTTGGAGTTCACCGAAGTACATTCCTTTCGCGAGTGGCGAATTCGGGACTCGAAGCGGCAATTCTACATTTCACTGCGATCAAAAAGCAGCGGGATGTACTCGCCACGCTATCGGAGAAAGATGCAGCCGCGTTTCTTGCAGCCTGCAAAGCAGGCGATAGCAACGACAAACACTAAGGCCGGACGGGAAACCGCCCGGTTTTTTTATGTTCGATGTATACCTCAGAATCCGAAACCAGGTTGATTAGTTTCATTTTGTCGGGCGTTACTGATAGACATATTCTTGATCGTATCTAAGAAACTTTCCTTTGAGGAGATGGCTTGATCAAGAAGACTTTGCTTAAACAGAGAAACATAAAGAGCAGCGGAGTAAGCCTGGCAGTTGATCGAGCGTTCAGGGTTAAACTCAATATCAGTGAACGCGTCATATTCAACAATCTGTTCAGCCAGTTCCTGCTGTTTCCTTAACGCGCTGATATAAAGCCAGTCGTAAAAAGCGGTCTGAGGCTCTAACTCCCATTCCTTACCAAAAAATTTGAAGCCTATCAGACGACCAGAGGTCAGAAGGCGCTTGTCTTTTTTGGCCTCCCGAGGAGTCATTTCAAACATATCAGCATATGGCCCGCCACGCTGGAAGACTTTGCTTCCCTGAAATGCACATTCGATAGTTAATGTCCGTTGCTGTTTCAGTGTGGTGAACGAAAGGTTGAAAGCACTCAATGCAACGCCGAGGGTGTCACGGGACTTACTGGAAATCTCAAGGATCTTGTCGACATTAGGCAGGCTTGTCTTTGCTGCTTCATGGAGAGAGTCAATTGACTTCTGCTTTTGTGAGACTGACATTCCCGGAAACCACGTGAAATCTACAAGCTCAGTTTTAACGAAGAGCGATTTTTCATGAACAGGGATATATACGGGTCTTTGTGCCATTGAACTACCTTATCGAACAAATGAACGGGAAGCGAATAGCCCGCCTCCTGTAGCTTGGAGTTGTACCTGTCTTCCAGCAAGTAGGCCTTCGTAAGCTGCTTTCGCCTCTTGCTTGTTAAATGCAGCACCAAAGATATATTGCGGTTCAATTGTATCAAATACTAACACTTCTGCTTGTACATCTGTAGTGTCGTAAGGTTGCAAGCGTTGATCTTGCCGCGATGAAAAATTTTCAATTTCATTGAACATGCCAGAGAGCGATGCGAGATTTTGAAGTTGGGGTAAGGGTTGACTGCTAATTCTTCCATCGGCTGCATTGTGACAACAAAACGCACAAGGTTTTGTCCAAAGTAATGACGGTTGTAAAAGCAATACCACCCATTCAACTTGAGGGTTATCAGCACGTAGTCCGAAAAACATATGGTGATTAGGGCGTGTAATTGATAGACAGGAGGCATCCCTATGCCCATCCCATCTACTTTCGTCATTAATAACTGGTGCAATACGACGCCCTGGTGCGTTTGCTATCGGAACTATTCCATGTTGCATAATGCTTGCTAAATTATCGACGCGAGTGAAGTGCACAAGTCGAGTGATTCCTTGCTGTTGCACGATACGTTGGATCTGCTGAATTCGCTGAGTCATAGTTAATCCTTCCTTTTTTGTATCAATATATTTCCAAGTATGTGAAAAATGAAGCGATAGGATCAAAATACGAACGAATTAGCATTAAATTTTTACTTATTTATTACTATCAGTTATTTTAACTGTTTTTATGAAATTTTCACTTTGTTACGGTATATTCAATAATCTCAACATAACCCGCCAACTCCTTGATGCTGGCCCCTTGGCTATAGGTGCGGAATGATTCGGTTTTCCCGCGCTCGTGACCCACAATCAGCGCGATCCTGTCCTCGGGGACACCACCGCGATCAAGCTGGCTAATGAACATCCCTCGCAAGCTGTGAAAGACCTTCCGTTCCGTCCCTTCCTCGCCCAAAGCCTTACGTTTAGCCCGTGTAAAACGCTGTGTATGCCACGTTGAGCGCTTGCCGTCAGCACGTTCAGTTATGCTGGCATGGTAGAACAGGAAGCCGCTGTGATTGTTCTGGATAAGCTGTTTAACGAGAGTCCGTAACTTGCTATGAATGGGAACCAGTCGGGCCGCATTGCGCGTCTTGCCCTCTGTCACCTCGATACACCAAATCCCCTCTACCGTTTTGATATTGTCGATCTGTAGCGAACAGATTTCATTAAGCCGCATCCCGGTATACATTCCCACCAACGCGACTTCCTTCATCTCCTGATCAAGCAAATTCACAACCTCCGCCAGTTCATCACCGCTGAATGGCTCATAACTCTCACGATCATGACGAACATCCAGTTTATGAGCCGTGAAGACATTTTCTTTTGGCGCGTCGTGGTAGCGGTTCTGGGCCAGCGCCACCAGTTGGGACAAGCAGCCCAAATAATTTGCCAGTGTCTGTGTCGCCCGTTCAAGTTTTGCGTTGTCGAGCCAGTCAGTCACCATCGTTCTGTTGATCTCGTGCAACTTGAAATCCTTGCACCTGAAATGTGCCGTGAATACCTCTACGGCCTTGATGTACTTGCTCAGGGTGGACAGCTTGCGCCTGTCACTGTGTTGAACAAGGAATTCATCCCGTAGTTGAATAAGCGAAGGACACACACGAGCGGTAGCAAAGTTGACTCCCGCATTCTGGGTGACGTACTGGTCAACCTGGCGTAGTTCGTTCAGGACGCGATCAACACAATTTCCCTGCGGCTTTGGTTTCAGCCGATCACGGATGGTGAAAAACTCATACATTATCCGGTCACGAATGACACGAGCTTCTCTGATATCTGTCGTGCCAGTTGAACGCATGAACGCTGTTCGATTCCCAAACAGGGAACGCATATAAAGCGGCAAAGATACCTTAACCGCATAACACGATGATCTTTCTCTGACTAAGTACGCATTCGGCTTGTATTTCATGTTCACCCCGATCTAAGATTCAGGGGCAACTACTACTGGTTGTGTTAGTACCGATTATCAGTGACAGCGCATTCGATTCGAAGAATCAATGACTTGCGCAGCCAGTCATTGGAATAGAAGGTCGTAGGTTCGACTCCTATTATCGGCACCATCTTTTCTCGTAAAATCATCAGGTTACTATTGCAGAGTTTTGCTTTGTTTAACACTAATGTGCAATTTTGCGCGTTGTAGGTGTGGCAAAATTGTGGCAAGTCCAGTGAGATTGTTTGTGGCTCAATGCAAGGGTATGCTAACAGCACGTGTTACCTTTTAGCTCCCGCCTATCTTGCCTTTTGAGCAATATTTCTACTTCTTGTTACGGACGTTGTCAGGCCTGCACGGTTAGGTTGAAAGGATGTTACTACAACAACATACACAGGCATTCAAACGCGGTTAGTCGTCCATTTGGGAATTTGCATTGACTTGGGGCTTTGTTGAATAAATCGAACTTTTGCTGAGTTGAAGGATCAGATCACGCATCTTCCCGACAACGCAGACCGTTCCGTGGCAAAGCAAAAGTTCAAAATCACCAACTGGCCCACCTACAATAAAGC
>OKVU01000507.1_pt1 | contig 11187 bp, 8 predicted proteins | sample 1606901 | NCBI WGS metagenome assembly OKVU01 (sample SAMN03281017, study PRJEB24777) | human gut metagenome | isolation source: fecal sample PR221 from 1 month old male Chinese infant, caesarean... | reverse complement strand
TGGCCATGGTGCGTGCGTTGAACAGGATGACAAAGGCTGGGATGCCAGAAAGCGTGCGTATTGCCTGAAAATCCAGCCAGCTACAGGGTCGTTCGCACGAAATCTTATTTATTCAACAAAGCCCATGCGCTACGACACGCTGGAAGCCTGTCACCGCAATGCGTTCAGCTTCTTCGGCGGTGTGCCGCAGGAAGTCCTGTACGACAATATGAAAACGGTGGTGCTGCAGCGTGATGCTTACCAGACCGGGCAGCACCGGTTCCATCCTTCCCTGTGGCAGTTCGGCAAAGAGATGGGCTTCTCTCCCCGCCTGTGCCGTCCCTTCAGGGCGCAGACTAAAGGCAAGGTGGAGAGGATGGTGCAGTACGCCCGCAACAGCTTCTATATCCCGTTAATGACACGCCTGCGTCCGATGGGGATCACCGTCGATGTTGAAACCGCAAACCGTTACGGCCTGCGCTGGCTGTACGATGTGGCCAATCAACGTAAGCATGAAACTATCCAGACCCGCCCCTGCGATCGCTGGGTGGAGGAACAGCAATCCATGCTGGCACTGCCACCGGAGAAAAAACAGTATGACGTGCAGGTTGATGAAAGCCTGATGACCTTCGACAGGCAGCCGTTGCATCATCCGCTCTCCATCTATGACACGTTCTGCAGAGGAGCCGCATGATGGTCGAACTGCAACATCAACGGCTGATGGTGCTTGCCGAACAGCTCCAGCTGGACAGTCTTATCGGCGCAGCGCCGGCGCTGTCGCAACAGGCGGTGGATCAGGAATGGAGCTACATGGACTTCCTGGAGCACCTGTTACATGAGGAGAAACTGGCCCGGCATCAGCGTAAACAGGCGATGTACACGCGGATGGCAGCCTTCCCGGCGGTAAAGACGTTCGAGGAGTACGACTTCACCTTCGCCACCGGCGCTCCTCAGAAGCAAATCCAGTCGCTGCGATCCCTGAGCTTCATAGAGCGTAACGAAAACATCGTGTTGCTGGGGCCATCGGGCGTGGGAAAAACGCATCTGGCGATAGCCATGGGCTACGAAGCAATACGGGCGGGCATCAAGGTTCGCTTCACAACAGCAGCGGACCTGCTGCTACAGCTGTCCACTTCACAGCGTCAGGGCCGTTACAAAACGACTCTCAATCGTGGTGTCATGGCCCCGAAGCTGCTTATCATCGATGAAATAGGTTATCTGCCGTTCAGTCAGGAGGAAGCCAAGCTGTTCTTCCAGGTCATCGCCAAACGTTACGAGAAGAGCGCGATGATCCTGACCTCCAACCTGCCGTTCGGGCAGTGGGATCAGACGTTCGCCGGTGATGCAGCGCTGACATCGGCGATGCTGGACCGGATCTTACATCACTCACACGTCGTGCAAATAAAAGGGGAAAGCTATCGACTGAAGCAGAAACGAAAGGCCGGGGTTATCGCTGAAGCTAATCCTGAGTAAACAAGGTGGATCAATATTAAACCGTTGGTGGTGGCGGTAAGTGGATCACTTTTTACCCGTTGTTGACACTGACTGCGATGATCTGTTTTGGCCATGCGGAACAAAATCCGATCATATTCAGCTATGTTGGCTTCGATGCGAGCAACGTGCTCCAGCAAATCATCAACACATTGCTGAACCTGAAGTGGTAAAGAATCTTTCTGTGCAGAAACCATGTGTCGCAGGGCATCTGTACTTTGTGGCGCGATGACGCCAAATTCAGATATCAATCCTCGTAGGCGATTATACGTTGCTGTTTTCTCTTCAATAAATCCCTGACGGGTGCGATGCAGGCACTGCATCGCCTGCTGGCTTTCATCCTTAACTGGCACAAACCGCATATGCGGTCGGCAGACTGCTTCGCAGATAGCCTGAGCATCAGCTGCATCATTTTTTCCTGATTTACCGGCCATGCGGTAAGGAGATACAAATTTAGCGGCCATCAGACGCGGCTCATGACCATACTGCCGGAACAGTCTTGCCCAGTAATGCGCTCCGGAACAGGCCTCCATTCCGATAACACAGGGCGGTAAACCAGCAATCAGCCCGGGAAGAGCGGTGCGGGTTACTCTGGATTTAATCAGAACAGCTTTGCCATTCTGGTCAACGCCGTGAACAGCAAACACATTTTTTACAAGATCGATACCGACTGTCGTGATGGTCATAACGAATCCCTCCGGGGCTGTGTTTACCCCATGATTGCACAAGACTTAATCAGGCGCATAATCAGGGGAAGTCCCTTCCATTCGTTAAGGTTGTCTTCTCCTGCCAGCAAAGATGAGCTTCTTCATGCCTTCCGGATTTAATGTTAATATTTTTAATAGGATGCAGGAACTCACGACCGAGGAGCTTGACGCGTCACTACGCACCTAACAGGTATATGGCAAAACCAGTGGGTATCCCCTTGCTGGCCGAACGTGCCACGCGGGAGCTGTAGCTTCGCGTCATGCTCCGGGAGTTTGAGTCACTGACCAAAGAGCAGATCCTGCAGCGCCTACAGACGCAGCTCACCACTGGCACCCCATGCAATGAAAGGAATTAGCCATTATATCAGTGACGGCCACTATTACGAACGTGATGCGGATGGCCGTTATATAGAAGTACCTCGCCCGGCAGGCCTGTAGCTGCCAGAGCTCAGGTAAATTACCGGCTGCGCGCCAGCGCAGCCAGAATAGTGCGTTCAGAAATATTCAGGTAGGTTTCAAGGGTGGCAGCGGCGTTACCGTTTTCACCCGCTTTCAGCAACAAAATTATCCCCGCGTTTTTCTCCACATAGGGTGAATGCAGCATCTCTTTATCTGCCAGTTGACCAAAGGCCAGGCGTAATTCGGCTGAAATATGCTGGTAAAGCCGCATCAGACGCTCACTGTCTGAAAGTGCGACAATGGCTGCATGGAATTGCATATTCGCGGTGCCAACCTCCCCCCAGTTTTCCTCCCGCAAAGCGCGACGCGCCTCGTTAACAGCACGCTCCATCATGGTAATCGCCGGGTGGTATGGGTAAGCATTACGCAATGCATCACATTCAATCAACCGCCGGATGCGGTAAATATCTATGATATCGGCATCTGTGGGTACCGCCACACACACGCCCCGGTTTGGCTGGTAACGCAACAGCCCTTCCTGGGTAAGCAAACGAAAAACTTCACGCAACGTGTTACGGGAAATATCCAACTGGCTGGTTAATTCCCTTTCCGAGAGGCGGGCACCAGGCAGTAACTCTCCAGCAATAATTTTCTGACGTAATGCCTGAGCAATCATTTCACTCAGTACAGGCTCTGCAGGTTCTCTCATCTGCCTCTCACTAACGGGGGACAAGCGGCAATATTCCCATAATCCAGAAGAAGCAGCAACTTATCCTCACCCCTTCCCGGCATTATTGCTGGCATAGCCGCGAAGAACGCACCAGGCCGGTGCATGCAGTGCGTCATTGCTGTGCACAGTTGTTTTTGCGTGTTATCTCACTCTTTTAAAACCATGCATTAACAAATATTTTACATTCGTATTTTTTCCACTACGATCAATATTGTTCATCAATTTATCTATAATTGATGAACAATGAAATAACTTTAACCCAATAATGGAATGGTTTTTGCTTAACAACATGACATCCCCCCGACTGGAGTGCATGCAATGGCAGTTGATAACATCAATCAGCATAAAAGCTTTGTTCAAAACCGGCGTTCATCTCTTCTCGCCGCCATTTTTCTGATGGCGACTTCCGCCATTGGCCCGGGTTTTATTACTCAAACCGCCACCTTCACCGCCACCCTGGGTGTCGCATTCGCGTTCGGTATTCTGGCTTCTATCCTGATTGACTTTGTCGTACAGCAAAATATCTGGCGCGTGGTAACCCTGACACAAATGAATGCAGCAGAGGTAGCAAACCGGGCAATCCCGGGCAGTGGCTACCTGTTGGCTGTGTTGGTTATCTTTGGCGGACTGGTGTTCAACATTGGCAACATCGCGGGCGCCGGTTTAGGGCTGAATGCCTTGTTTGGCTTGAGCCCTAAACTGGGTGGGCTTATCAGCGCAGCTATTGCGATTTATATTTTTGCTTCACGCCGTGCTGGTGTAGCGCTTGACCGCATGCTTATTGCGCTGGGGGTTGTCATGATAGTGCTGACACTCTACGTGGCACTGGTTTCACACCCACCATTGGGCATGGCACTACGTGAAACCGTGTTCCCCAGCAATATTAACTTTGCGGCAATCACCACTATTGTTGGCGGTACTGTCGGGGGTTACATCAGTTATGCGGGTGCTCACCGCCTGCTCGATAAGGGCATCAGCGGCAAAGAACACATCAAAGAAGTTTCTTCGGCGGCCAACCGCGGGATTATTGTGGTCGGCATCATGCGTTATGTGCTGTTTCTGGCTATTTTTGGCGTGGTTGCCAGTGGTGTCACCATTGATCTCTCCAGCCACAATGCAAACCCGGCTTCTCAGGCATTCCTGGCCGCAGCCGGTAATGTGGGCCTGCGTATTTTCGGTATTGTATTGTGGGCCGCAGCACTTTCCAGCGTGGTAGGCGCCGCATGGACATCCGTTTCTTTTATTTCCGTTTTCCGCCCGGGGATTACTGAGCGCCAGCGCAATATCGCCACTCTGATATTTATTGCATTCACTCTGGTTGTGTATCTGTGCCTGGGTACAGCCCCCGCAGCTCTGCTGGTGTTTGCTGGCGGGTTCAATGGCCTGGTGCTTCCCCTGGGGTTAACTTTATTCCTTTGGGTTGGCTGGCGCCGGGCAGACCTGATGGACGGTTACCGTTACCCACGCTGGTTGCTCTGGCTGGGGATGATAACCTGCATCATGACCTGGTATATGGCCATCATGTCGGTTTCCACTATTTTTAATTTCCTGAAAATTGCATAAGGCTGCCTATGAACACCATTGATATTAACAGCGATCTTGGCGAAAGCTTTGGTCAGTGGCATATGGGTGATGACGCACGCATGCTGACTGTGGTGAGTAGCGCAAACATTGCCTGTGGGTTCCATGCCGGTGACCCGGCCGGGATGCGGGCCACACTCAAAGCCGCCGCAGCCAACCAGGTGTGTTGTGGCGCTCATGTGGGTTACCCGGATATACAGGGCTTTGGCCGCCGGGAAATGAATATGGCAGATGACGACCTGACTGCTAGCGTAATTTACCAAATTGGCGCACTGGCGGGCCTCGCCCGTGCGGCGGGCACCAGAGTGAGTTATGTCAAACCCCATGGAGCGTTATACAACACAATTGCACACGACAGGCGCCAGGGCATGGCAGTCATTAATGCGATTAAAGACTATAACGCCAGTTTACCACTAGTGGTGCTTGCCGGTTCTCCTCTTGCACAGCTTGCTCGCGAGCAGGGGTTGCAGGTTGTGGCTGAAGCCTTTGCCGACCGGGCCTACCATCAGGACGGTACGCTAGTTTCACGCCGGGAAGCCGGTGCTGTGTTGCACGATACACAGGCCATTGCCAGCCGTATGGTGCAACTGGTGCGCGAAGGCGGTGTAGTGTCAGTTGAAAGTGTGTTCACGCCCATCTCTGCCCAAAGTATCTGCGTGCATGGTGATTCCCCTGGTGCCGTCGAGATGGCAATCAAAGTGCGGGCTGCACTGGAGCAGGAAGGTATCCAAATTGCGCCTTTTTGCCCGGGAGAACAGCAATGAACATTAATTACCCTGCAACACCACAAGCACTGGAAGAGGCGGCACAGGCTCGCCTGCGTATTCGTAAGGGTTACGACAAACCCACCGCCGGGATGGCGCCAGGCATGACCCAAGTGAATATGATAGCCCTGCCACGCGACTGGGCATTTGATTTTCTGCTCTACGCGCAGCGCAACCCACAAAGTTGCCCGGTGCTTGATGTCCTCGAAGCCGGGCAATGCCACACTATGCTGGCAGCTGGAGGCCGTGTGGATACGGACATACCGCGTTACCGGGTATGGCGTGATGGTGAACTGGCTAAAGAAGTGACCGATGCCCGGGAAATCTGGCAAAGCCACCCGGACCTGGTCACTTTTTTGATTGGCTGCAGCTTCACATTCGAAACACCACTGATGCAGGCAGGCATTGATGTCCGCCATATCAGCGAAGATTGCAATGTGCCGATGTACCGAACCAATCGCCCCTGCCGTGAAGCTGGCAGGCTGAAAGGCGAACTGGTGGTCTCCATGCGGCCGGTTCCGGCTCATCAGGTTGCTGATGCCGTCACTATTACTGCCCGTTACCCGGCCGTCCATGGCGCACCGGTACATATTGGTGAACCGCAGGCGCTGGGTATTCAGGACATCAACAAACCAGACTTTGGCGACCCGGTGACACTCCGCCCTGGAGAAATACCAGTGTTCTGGGCCTGTGGCGTTACCCCACAGGCAGCAGTGATGGCATCACGGGTGCCATTTGCTGTAAGCCATGCCCCTGGCCACATGTTTATCACCGATATTCCGAACGCCGCCTGGCAACAATAATAAGGATGTAATGTGCGATTTTTACCTTGCAGCCTGTCCAGTTTTTTAGTGGAGCTGGGCACTCTTGATGACACGCTGGCTTTGTTCGCCGCCTTGCAGGCTGCGCCATTGTCAGGAGTGGAAGAGATCATTCCTGCAGCCCGTACCCTGCTTATCCATTTTGACCCAACTCTCACCCAGTGCCACCAGTTATCTGCTGCCATTCGCCAGCTCGACGGACAGATGCAAGCTCAGCGCACAGGTAAAGTAGTCACCATCCCCGTTCAGTATACTGGTGATGATTTGGCCGAGATGGCGGAATACCTCGGGTTGAGTGTTGAGGCGCTCATTCAGCGCCACACCGGCTCTTTGTGGCAGGTGGCCTTTTGTGGTTTTGCGCCAGGTTTCGCTTACCTTGTTTCTCGTGAAGCCGGTATCCAGGTTCCCCGCCGCGCAAGCCCCCGCACCCGTATTCCGGCGGGTTCTGTTGGGCTTGCCGGAGAATTCAGCGGTATTTACCCCCACGCAAGTCCCGGTGGCTGGCAAATAATTGGCCGCACCACAGAAACACTGTTTGCCCTGGACAGGCAGCCGCCCGCGTTATTGCAACCCGGCATGCAAGTGCAGTTTGTCGATGTCACGCGCGCCCCGGTCTGTGTGCCGGTGGTAAAACCACAGCCCCTCCAACAATCAGCTTCCGGTAGCGCAGTGATGTCAGTGATATCACCAGGTTTACAAACCCTGTTTCAGGATGCCGGGCGCGCAGGGCAGTCAAGCATGGGGATATCCCCTTCGGGTGCACTTGACCAGGCCGCTTGGCGGCGCGCCAACTGGCTGGTTGGCAACCCTGGTCACCTGCCCGCACTGGAAATTACTGCCGGTGGGTTCAGAGCCCGTATTTGTGCCCCAATGGTCGTTGCGCTAACAGGCGCGCCCTGCCCGGTCATGGTCACCCGTGCAGACGGCGCACATTTTACCGCCAGCACAGAAGCGCCACTGGCACTTGAAGCAGGCGACCAGTTACGACTGGGAGCGCCAGCACGCGGCGTGCGCAGTTACCTGGCACGCCGTGGCGGCTGGGCCGTTACACCACAACTGGGCAGTGCCTCACGCGACACGCTGGCACAAGTTGGCCCGGAACCGTTACAGGCTGGGGTTAAATTGTATGCAGGCACCACGCCGCCATACAGTGCGGTACAGCCTGCTGTCATCGGCCTGCCTTCATTACCGGCACCCGGCGAGACCATCACGCTGGATATCATCCCTGGGCCACGCTGCGACTGGTTCAACGACGAAGCGCTGGACCGGCTCACCAGCCAGTGCTGGCAAGTCACGCCACAATCTAACCGCATTGGCCTGCGGTTACAGGGCGAGTTACCGCTTACACGCAGTGACAACCGCGAATTACCCAGTGAAGGAACTTGCATTGGTGCCATCCAGGTTCCGGCGAACGGGCAACCGGTTCTGTTTCTGGCCGACCACCCGTTAACCGGTGGTTACCCGGTGATTGGTGCTGTCGCCCACTACCATCTTGATATTGCGGGCCAACTCCCGCCCAACTGCCAGATTCGCTTTCGGGCCATTCACCCTTTTACTGTTTTTGAGGAGTATAAATAATGAGCGCTGTTGCTACCGTTCCCCCACACAAAGTGCTCGTCGCGAACCGGGGCGAAATTGCGGTTCGCATTATCCGGGCCTGCCATGAATACGGTTTTGCCAGTGTCGCGGTCTATGCTGACCCGGACGTCGACAGCCTGCATTGCCGCCTGGCTGGTGAAGCCTGGGCATTACCCGGGTCCAGCCCGGCAGAGACTTACCTGAATATCGAACAACTGATCGACGTTGCCCGCCGCAGTGAAGCCACAATGGTGCACCCAGGTTACGGCTTTTTGTCTGAGCGGGCTGAATTCGCCCGTGCCGTGGAAGCCGCCGGGCTTATCTGGATTGGCCCACGCCCGGAAACCATCGAGCAATTGGGTGATAAAGTCCAGGCGCGGAAAATTGCCATGGCAGTTGGTGCACCGCTGGTTAAAGGTACGCCAGACCCGGTTTCTTGCGCGGAGGACGTTATCCGCTTTGCCGATGAACACGGCCTGCCCGTTGCTATCAAGGCTGCCTTTGGTGGTGGTGGGCGCGGGTTGAAAGTAGCGTGGTTTCGGGAGGAAATCGCCACACTTTACCAGTCAGCCGTCAGTGAAGCGCTGACAGCCTTCGGGCGCGGGGAGTGTTATGTTGAACAGTATCTCGACCGCCCGCGCCATATTGAAGCGCAGGTTATCGCCGACGAGCAGGGCCACGTAGTCGTGGTGGGTACCCGCGACTGCTCTCTGCAACGCCGCAACCAAAAACTGGTAGAAGAAGCCCCGGCGCCTTTTCTCAGTGCTGAAATCGAAGCACAAATTGCCAGTGCCGCGCAGTCCATTTGCCAGCGTGCCGGTTACCGCAGCGCAGGCACGGTAGAGTTTTTGCTGGGTGCCAATGGTGTGTTGTCGTTTCTTGAAGTCAATACCCGTTTGCAGGTTGAACACCCAATAACTGAAGAAACCAGCGGTCTGGATCTGGTCAAAGAACAGCTACGCGTTGCCCATGGGTTACCACTGAGTATTACCACACCACCAGTGCCGCGTGGCCACGCCATTGAACTGCGGATTAATGCAGAAGACCCGGCGAAAGGTTTTCTCCCGGTGCCGGGTACGATTACACGCTTTGATCTGCCAGGAGGACCAGGGGTACGCGTGGACAGTGGTGTCACCCATGGAGACACTATTTCTGGCTTCTATGATTCACTGATGGCGAAACTGGTCATTTGGGCACCAGACCGCGACCAGGCGCTGGCGCGTGCGCGCCAGGCAGTCAAAGCCTTTCGCATCGAAGGAGTGGCATCAGTGCTGCCTTTCCATGAAGCGGTACTCCATTCCCCGGATTTTACTAAAAGCTTTAGTGTTCATACGCGCTGGATTGAGACTGATTTTTCTGCTGAGCTTGCTGAACAGGTACGCCCTTTACCCCCAGGTAACTCCCCGCTACAACGTTGCTGGATTGAAATTGATGGGCGGCGCCATCAACTGGCTCTCCCGGCCAGTTTCCAGGCTGCCTCCGGTAGTGCTGTTCCGGCAAGTCTGGCTGAAACACCCCAGGCATTACAGGTTGCCGGTGCAGTAACTGCGCCCATCTCCGGCATTGTGCAGCGCTGGCTTAAAACTTCCGGCGAAACCGTCAGTGAAGGCGAGACTCTAGCAGTAATGGAAGCAATGAAGATGGAAGTACCGGTACTTGCTGCCCGCAACGGAGTGCTGTCAATCCAGATTGCTGCAGGAGAAAGCTGCCAGCAGGATGGTGTGTTGGGTAAGGTTACGCCCTGACCCAGGCGTTAACAGTTTATGGTTACAGCCACGCATTTGCGCCCTTCACGGCAAAAGTGCGTGGTAGCACGCATTACTGGTACGTTGCCTGTCGTTGTAATAGAGGTGTACGTCTATGAAAAAATTCTGCAGGCAATATCAGATATCAGTAGCGTCATGTTCGAAAAAGATTTTTAAAGTCACTTTTCCTGATTGTATTTCTTTAAAAATTTAATGAAGGTAAAGTTATTTAGCAAATTGCTGTGCCACCAGAATAATTTAGGTAATGCTGTCAACCTGTTGATGACTATTTTAATCTGTAGTCATTCAATCCTTGTAACATCAGGATGATCCTGGTGTCAGTGAAAATACGAAATCAACACGTTGGTATCATTACCCACCTGTGAACTGACGTCGGCATTTTGAATCTCACTTCGGCGTGCCCCCTCCGAATGGCGCAAAACATTTCGTGGTATGGCATGATAGCACCCGAAGAGAGTCAATTCAGGGTGGTAAATGTGAAACCAGTAACGCTATACGATGTCGCAGAGTATGCCGGTGTCTCTTATCAGACCGTTTCCCGCGTGGTGAACCAGGCCAGCCACGTCTCTGCGAAAACGCGGGAAAAGGTGGAAGCGGCGATGGCGCAGCTGAACTACATTCCCAACCGCGTGGCACAACAACTGGCGGGCAAACAGTCGTTGCTGATTGGCGTTGCTACCTCCAGTCTGGCCCTGCACGCGCCGTCGCAAATTGTCGCGGCGATTAAATCTCGCGCTGATCAACTGGGTGCCAGCGTGGTGGTGTCGATGGTAGAACGAAGCAGCGTCAAAGCCTGTAAAGCGGCGGTACATAACCTTCTCGCGCAACGCGTCAGTGGTCTGATCATTAACTATCCGCTGGATGACGAGGATGCCATTGCTGTGGAAGCTGCCTGCGCTAATGTTCCGGCCCTATTTCTTGATGTCTCTGACCAGACTCCCATCAACAGTATAATTTTTTCCCATGAAGACGGTACGCGACTGGGCGTGGAGCATCTGATCGCATTGGGTCACCAGCAAATCGCGTTGTTAGCCGGTCCATTAAGTTCTGTCTCGGCGCGTCTGCGTCTGGCGGACTGGCATAAATATCTCACACGCAATCAAATTCATCCGATAGCGGAACTGGAAGGCGACTGGAGTGCCATGTCCGGTTTTCAACAAACTATGCAAATGCTGAATGAGGGCATCGTTCCCACTGCGATGCTGGTTGCCAACGATCAGATGGCGCTGGGCGCAATGCGCGCTATTACCGAGTCCGGGCTGCGCGTTGGTGCGGATATCTCGGTAGTGGGATACGACGATACCGAAGACAGCTCATGTTATATCCCGCCGTTAACCACCATCAAACAGGATTTTCGCCTGCTGGGGCAAA
>OKVU01000505.1_pt1 | contig 11337 bp, 18 predicted proteins | sample 1606901 | NCBI WGS metagenome assembly OKVU01 (sample SAMN03281017, study PRJEB24777) | human gut metagenome | isolation source: fecal sample PR221 from 1 month old male Chinese infant, caesarean... | reverse complement strand
CTTTTATAGTTCTCTAGTATTAACGTATCAAACATACCCCCTCTCCTTGTATTAATAGTTCATTTGACGACATTTACCATAATAACCTAACAATAACAATCTATCCATGGTCTATCCAATAGCGTGCTCGTATCTTCGCCACGTCTTCACGCCGCGTGTAGTGGTTTTCATGCATTTTCATAAGATGAGCAAAAGCCCGACAGAACTGGCGGGCCGGATATCTCTCATTTACAGTCCAGTATCCCTCGGTATCTTTAATGCAGAGAATTTGCAGTGAGTTGCTCATTTGGCCCCCTAATGCAGCTGCGCTGCGATGCACGAAAAAAAGACTCCCTCGTATGGCTGTTAAGAGCTGGCGCAAAGGCCGCATTAAGAACGGCAGCATCACAGCCGTCATCGATATAGAGCGCAATTTTTTTCTCCAGGCGCGCTTTGGCCTCCTGCAGCTGCATACCCCGGCAGGCGCGCGGGATATACTCAGCAATCTGAGCAATACATTTTTCGTTCTGTTTAAACATGCTTCACACCGACAGGCTTGATGGTGCCCAGCAGCAGCCGGCGGCGCGTATTTTCTGCAAAGTGACGGCGCCCGGTTTCTTTGTGGTAAAACTCGTTTTTGCCAACGACCCACATCCGCTCTGTCTGGTGCAGTTTTTTTGCCTGCGGACCGTCTTTGGTGATCACGATGCCGGTATGGGTTTTCACAATTGTCATAAGGCCTCCCGTGATGATGATGCCGGCGTACAGGTAAAAATCATTTCCTGAATATCGAGGAAACGCTGGAATACAGGACAACCAAGCAGGCTGTAATTCATCCCTGACGCAGCCTTTGGCACCATCCCTAACCGTTTCATGTCAAAATCGATGACGGCGCGCTGATCTCGGAACAATCCCAAACGACCATGCCGGACAACCTCGCCGGTCGCTTCTGCTTCGGAAAAATACCGCTGGACAGTAGCGCGGCTCAGGCCCAGTTTGTTCATTGCCTCGGCGGTCGTGAGGCGCCCCTGATGCCTGGTGAACCGAATCACTGCGCGGACGTACTCTCTGCGCTCAACTGCTGACAATGCTCTAGCCATGATTCCGCCCTCTGCCTAAACCGAATTTCGCGCGGATTTCAGCGATTTTGTTTAAGCCCTGCTCGTTACTCAGCGGACGTCCGCCCAACTTTGGGATTTGCTTAACAGGCTCGGGGATAGCTTCACCGGTCTTGATGCGACGAACCATACGCAGCAGCTCATCAGAAGCTTTACGGCGCAGTTCGGAATCGCTCAGTGCATTTGCGCGAATGTCGGTATACAGCCCCGTAACCAGCCAGTAATGCTCATTACGTTCCCACGGATAGGATTCAGCATCAGGGTAAAGTCCTCGGGTTCGGCAGTAGCGATAAACCATGTCCATCAGCTCGTTCACGTCAGGAAGACCAGCCGCAACCACTTCCTCAGAACGACACCACGCTACGAACTGTCCCGGTGATGGCATGAATGGTTTTTCCTGTTTGCGCGCAACCCGCATCCCTGCGTTAATCTGCTCAACTGTGGTGATCCCGTTCTCTTTGAACGCCAACAACCACTGGCGACGCATCTCGTTTAGGTCTTCCACAGATTTGTTGGCCAACACCGGGAATACGGCAAGCAGCTGGCGGAACAGCTCGTTGAAGATCTCCGCAGTCTTGGCCGCCTGGCGCTTTACTGCCTGCTCGTCCTGCATTTCCGGAAGCCCGGCAGCCACTCGCTGGAAGTTTTCACGGTCGAAGTTGTGCATGCTTTCTGCGATAGATTTCATTCGAGTACCCCGTCGATCCAGTCTGTGTTGTTCAGCGCACTGGCGCCTGATGAGTTTCTTGATGGACCATGGCTGCTCAGGCGTTTAGTTGTGAGCTGATCCCATTTCTTACGTAGTTTTGAGGGGCAAAGGATGTTTTCCTGCCAGAAACCGTCCTCATTTGCCCACTTGAACAGTTCGCAGATCTCATAGTGAGTGCGCTTGTCCTGCAGGCGCATCAGGCGGATGGTGTTCGCCCATTCAACCCAGTTCGGCTCAGAGAGGGAGGCATTCACGGTAAGGGCTTTATCGAAAATCCATCGCGCGGCTTTGAGGTCGTCAGCTGTTCCCCAGGATTTACCCGCAGGGGTATAAATCCCATCGGCCGCTTCTGGATGACGAGAGAGAAACTTCAAAGTTTCCTCGTTTCGGGATTCTTTAGAATTCCGAGACGAAGAAGATCTTTTACTATTGTTCTTGTTCTTGTATTGGGTGTCTCCCGTTTCCGGGAAAGGTTTTCCCGTTTTCGGTAACACTTTTCCCGTTTCCGGGAAGAGTTTTCCCGTTTTCGGTTTGTCTAAAATCCACTCAGATAGCTCAGTATTTATACCGACAATTTTCATCACTCCCTGCTTATGAGCGAAGATAATTTTCCGCTCCGCGAGAGATTTGATTGTGTCGGAAATATGCGACTCTCCGAGGTCTGTCAGCTCAGCAATCACCGTGTTTGTTACTCGGTCCTGCTTCTTGTTCCATCCATAGGTAAGCCAGATAACAGCCTCAAGACACTGCCACTCACGACCTGACATCCGCAGACGCGGCTTGAGCTTCTGTATCTCGTTTGCGATCTTGGTATACCCGTTAGCCAGGTCGGCCATTTGACCTCCCGAACGCTCGGTTTTAATCGGAAAATTGATAACTTCAGCGGTATTTGACATACTCACTCCGTGAACTAAGAGCCCTTTTTTCACACCCCGAAGACTGGCTGTGTTGGCGCACAACAGTCTTCACCCTTTCAGAACAACCCAGCCTGGTCGCCGCCCTTTCGCACTTTGCGCTTTGCTTCCCGGCGTTCAGCTGCGCTGGTCTGCTTCTCAACCCATAACTTTGCGTATCGCATAACATCGTCAAACATTCCCCCTTTGCGGCTTGCCTGTGACATCCGCTTGTACATATCTACCGCCTGGTATGCCCCCCCTGAGCCACTGCTTGCGTGAAGCCCTGGCGAAGAAGTTCCTCGCGGACATTCTTTTCAATAAATTCGATGTGATTCATGGAACCTCGCTTACATCACGCCGAGCATTGAGCTCACGATCGTCATCAGCGCTCCTGTCTGCTCAGGCATTAGCCTGAAAAGCGACGCAATCCCCTCGCTCACTTCCTTCAGTTTCTGGTGCTCTGGCGCGTTCAGCATCACCGCCTGCTTTGCTTCAGCGCATTCCTTCATGGCCGAAGACAGGCGCGACAAAATATCGTCCTGAGGCATCAGACGATGTCGGAACTCCAGCGGAAGAACGGCCATGATTGCCGGGGTAAGAAGGCGAACGTACTCGCGATAGCGCTCAGAATCGGCAGGGTTGTCCAGGTAGCGAAAAAGCTTCTGTCTGGCACGGCTGATATCATCAGGGAACGCGATCTCCTCGCCACCCTGCTGGCGCCACTCATCGATGATATATGCCGACACAACATCCTGGCCCTCAGCTGCAGCCCAAGCGCGAACGGCAGAACGAATTGCGTCGTGATCTGCCTCTCTTTGTTGATTTCGCTTTATCAGAGCGCCGGTGTTGAATCCGGTATTTTGTTGAAAGGAAAGTGTTTGCATAGTCAGCCTTCCTGTTTCGGCAGGCCGTCAGTGGGGTTTGGATACGCCTCAGGATCAATTTCATGAGGTGTAACCTGCCAATTAAGAAACTTACAAAGCGCGCGCACCCGTGACGTAGGGACTTTTCCAGAATTCATCCAGCGACTTACTGCCTGAGATGAAAGACCCATTGCCTCACCAAGCGCGGTTTGTGTAGTGATTGATTTAACTTTGTTTTTAAGTTGCTCGTTCATGACTCCTCCTTTTGTTGAAAACAAGCATACACATTGAAACCGTATGTTTCAATTAAATTACTCCAATTTGTTTCAGTTACTTCTGAAACGCGGGGTTGTAAAATGGAAAGTATGACTACCGAAACCAATCAAGTTTTTGCTTACAGGTTTAACCAAGCCATTACTGAGCATGGTTGGAACCTTTCCGATTTAGCCCGCCGCGTTGGTGTAACGCCGCAGGCGGCTCAGAAGTGGGCGAAAGGAATCTCTATTCCGCGGGGCAAGAAGATGAAGTTGCTTGCTGAAGTAACGGGAAAGCCCGAGCACTGGTATTTCATGCAGCCTGATACAGATGATCCTGAACTGGTAGCTCAACTAGGTCTTCCCAAAAAACTCGATGTTACAGAAGAGGCGCTCCTTAGCATCTTTAACCAACTTCCCGAAGCGGAAAAACTACGTTTAATCCTTCACGCAAAGGGCGTTTTGAGAGACCTTCAAGCACTAAAAGATGATGTTGGTGATTTGATAAAAGACCTTAACCGCTAACTCCCCGCCCCCTAACGCTGACATAGTCGGCGTTTTTTTTTGCCCTCAATTACTAAATTTAGTTTCAATTATTTGACTATTGAAATTAATGGTTGTAAATTTAGCTCATCGACAACAAACGCATTGTTGTCAGGTGGTAAACGTTCCGCTGGCCGGCGACAAGGCAGAGGTTGAAATGAGTAAATAAGGCATCAGAGCCATGGTCATTTCGGCAGTAATTGGGCTCTTCATCTGGATCGCGCTCTTCAGCGCACTGAGGGGATTGTTTCTATGAATGATTTCGCACGCAAACCCGCTCGTCAGCAGGCTGTTCGCTTAAGTCCGCTGTCAGCTTTCATCCGCCGGGTGTGCTACATGCTCGCGCAAAAAGGAGACCCTTCATGAGCACGATGTTTGCCCTGGTTCTCACCGTTAGCATGCTGACGGGCGGTAATCAGGATGTCCTGCTCGGCGTTTACGACACTGAGAATGACTGCAAGGCAGCCGCAGAAGAGCAACACGTGAAAGCTGAATGTTATCCGCTGAAAGGTGTACTGGACGAGCATCCGGCCGGGTTCACGGTGCAAATGTAGGGGGAAGAATGCAGAAGAAATGCGGTTACTGCCGTAAAGCAATCGAGGGAAAACCAGTGGTAAGCACCCTGTTGTACCTCCAGGGGAACCAGCTCGCACGGAAAGAAAAAGAGTATTGCTCAGAACGTTGCGCCTCTCACGACCAGATGGCTCACGAGGGCTAACGTAAACCCGCCGAAGCGGGCTGTACGTCCGGTGCCACCGACCAAAGTTACACCGGAAATTACCAAAACCAATGACCACCCTGAATGGGCGCTACCAATGGCCCGGGGGATTCTACATCCAAAATAGAGGCTATCACATGGAATATTTTTATCTGATAAAAGCGACTCAAAAATCGGGTAAAGCTGATGCCGTAATCTGGCGCACTAATAAATCAGAAGCTCGCGCCCTTCTGCAGCTGGACGTCGATCTGGAAGACGCCGGGATCGAAACAGGCCGCGGCAAAGACTATCAAAAACCAATTCGTACCGATTTCCCGGTATTCCACGACCTGCCGGCGGAGGGTGTTCTCGATTACTCATGGTGCGAACGCTACAAGCTCGGTGATGATGGTCGCACCTGGGCTCTGAAGCCAGGTCAGGCGCCTGCGGATCATCACATCGATGATGCCGGAGTATCCGCTGAGCCCGTTAGTGGAGAGCTGGTTGATGCCAATACTACTGGCGACGCGACACAAGGTGAGACCGTGGAAACTTTCGGTAGCGATGAATACCAGGACGATTCGAGCGCGCTTTTTAACGTGGCAGAACTCCCCTTTCGCGCTCAGCTGCTGGCGCAGTATATGGCCGAAGAACGCCACGTTTATCATATCAGCATGCCTCACCGGCAGGAGCTGTCAGTTCTTGAAATGGACACTGATAACGCAGCCGTCCAGGATCTGATTCTGGCTGCCGAGAATATCCCTGAAATCAAAAAATACGATATTCCGGCACTCTGGAAATTCACCAGTGCCAATAAAAAAGTCTTCCCGGAAGGGAAACGGCATGAGCTCGGCAAGCGTATCCAGTTTGCAAAGCTGTGGTTCGCCACGAACGCGATTGACCGCGGCATTCTCACCAGGGAATGGGCTGCCGGTAACTGTATTTCTTCAGTTATGAAAACTGATGCAGGAACTAATGCTGGCGGCGGTAATAAAACCGATCGCAATCCCGACTACACCCATACCCTTGATACGCTCGATGTAGAAATAGCCCTGGCCACAATGCCAATGGATTTCGATATCTACAATTTCCCGGCATCAATTCACCGCCGGGCCAAAGAGATCGTCCAGAAGAAAGAAAGTCCGTTCAAGGAATGGTCGGCTGCCCTGCGCAAAACCCCTGGCATCCTGGATTATTCGCGTGCGGCGATTTTTGCACTGATCAGGGAAGCATCCAGCGGAATAACTCCTTTTCCAGATCGGTTGCGTGGCTACATCAACGCAAATCTGACTGAGCATAAGCATGACGCCCCTTCCCCTGAAACGCTTGCCAAGGCAGGGCATATTTCATCTGCCGCCGTCACTCTGGACGCTGTGAAAAAGGCTATCGATGGAGATGAAGGTGTGCCTGACCTGGAAACTCTCCCAACTGACTTTCAGGTAATTGGCACCGAACTGGTGAAAGAAGCTCAAAAGAAACGCCCTGACGCTAATCAGGTTCTGGCCGCCGAACGCGGCGAATATGTCGAAGGTATCAGTGACCCCACGGATCCGAAGTGGATAACCGAAGACCTGACCAAACCCAAACAGCCTGAAGTTTCAAACATGGGCAATGGTGTTTTTTCGATTGATGGTCTGATGGATAGCCAGCCAGCACCAGCACCAGCACCAGAACTTTCTATCGTGGACCAGGCGCGCCAGCGCGCTGCAGAAGAAAAATTACATCCAGCTAATTCCGGGGAAACCACCAGCGATGTGCAGATGGAAACGGCTCAGCCGGTCAAAGACGAAAATGATAATGCGGTATCAGCAGGCGAAGGCGCTGATGAGCCTCCTGCGCAAACAACTGCCGTGAACATGAGCAAAATACTGGCTGAACGCTGCCCGGATCTTACCGCCGAAGTGCTGAAAAGCCATGTTTCCGAGAGTGCTCATAGCGATGAAGAGGAAGAGGATGAACAAGCAGCGCCAGCATGGCCGGAGTATTTCGAGCCTGGTCGATATGAAGGCGTGCCAAATGAGGTCTACCACGCCGCAAACGGTATCAGCTCCACGATGGTTAAAGATGCACGGGTATCGCTGATGTATTTCGAGGCGCGCCACGTATCTAAAACCATCCAGAAGGTACGCTCCCCTGTTCTGGATATGGGAAATCTGGTGCATGCACTAGCGCTGCAGCCTAAGCAGCTGGAAACAGAGTTCAGCATCGAGCCGGAAATCCCGGAAGGCGCCTTCACCACGACTGCGACGATCCGCGCGTTTATCGACGAGTACAACGCCGGGCTTCCGCCGCTGTTGAGTGCTGACGATATCAAGACGCAGTTGGAGGCGCACAACGCCACCCTGCCCGCTCCTGTACCGCTGGGCGGCGACAAAGATGCAATTGGCATTGCGTATCTGGAATTACCTGACGAGTTCAAGCGAATCGTTGGTGATGATAAAAACTTTACCGCGTCAGCAATGAAGGCCTGCATCAAAGAATACAACGCCACCCTGCCAGCGCCTGTTAAAACCAGCGGCAGCCGTGATGCCATGTTGGAACAACTGGCGATTATCAATCCTGACATGGTTGCTCAGGAAGCGCAGAAGGCGCAGCCGCTGAAAGTATCAGGTACTAAGGCGGATCTGATTCAGGTCGTGAAATCGGTTAAACCGGATGCCGTGTTTGCCGATGAGCTGCTGGATGCATGGCGCGAGAACACTGAAGGAAAAGTGCTGGTTACCAGCCAGCAGCTGGCTACGGCACTGGCCATTCAGAAAGCACTGTTGAATCACCCGACCGCCGGCAAGTTGTTGACGCACCCGAGCCGTGCCGTCGAGGTGAGCTATTTCGGCATTGATGAGGAAACCGGGCTGGAAGTTCGCGTGCGCCCTGACCTTGAGATAGACATGGGCGGCCTGCGCATTGGTGCGGACCTGAAAACCATCAGTATGTGGAACATTAAGCAGGAAGGCCTGCGCGCGAAGCTGCACCGGGAAATCATCGAGCGCGATTACCACCTGAGCGCGGCTATGTACTGCGAAACCGCAGCCCTTGACCAGTTCTTCTGGATATTCGTCAACAAAGACGAGAACTACCACTGGATCGCCATCATCGAGGCATCCGAAGAACTGCTGGAACTCGGCATGCTGGAATACCGCAAAGCTATGCGCGCCATTGCGAACGGTTTCGACACTGGCGAATGGCCGGCGCCAATCACTGAGGATTACGCCGAAGAACTCAACGATTTTGATTTGCGCCGTCTCGAAGCGCTGCGCGTACAGGCATAAGGGGATATGACGATGGAAAACACCAATATTGTTACCACCGAGCAACAGGCTCCAAATACCATTTCTGCCAGTAACGCCATCTTCAACGTGCAGGCGCTCGGCCAGCTAACGGCATTTGCAAACCTGATGGCAGATTCTCAGGTGACGGTACCTGCACACCTCGCGGGTAAACCAGCCGATTGCATGGCGATCGTTATGCAGGCAATGCAATGGGGCATGAATCCCTACGCAGTAGCGCAAAAAACGCATCTGGTAAACGGTGTGCTTGGGTATGAAGCCCAATTGGTCAATGCGGTAATCGCCAGCTCAAGCGCCATTCATGGCCGCTTTCACTATCGTTACGGAGGCGACTGGGAGCGCTGCACCAGGACTCAAGAGGTCACCCGGGAAAAGCACGGCAAAAACGGGAAATACAATGTCACCGAGCGTGTACGAGGCTGGACAGATGAGGACGAAATCGGGTTATTCGTCCAGGTCGGCGCGATTCTGCGCGGTGAATCGGAAATCACCTGGGGGGAGCCACTTTATCTCTCTGGAGTCGTCACACGTAATTCTCCTTTGTGGGTTTCTAACCCGAAACAGCAAATCGCTTATCTGGGCGTCAAATATTGGGCGCGGCTGTATTGCCCGGAAGTCATCCTGGGTGTTTACAGCCCGGATGAGGTTGAACAAAGGACCGAGCGAGAAATAAACCCGACGCCGGCGCAAAGAATGTCTGTGGCAGAGATCACCAGCGGAACAGACATCACCACCAGCGCGCAGGATTCAGCTCTCAATATTGATTCCCTGGCAGATAATTTCCGTGACCGCATTGAGCGCGCCGAATCGGTCGATGCAGCAAAAGCCATCAGGGCGGATCTGGATAAAGAGAAAGCTGTGCTGGGCACTGTTCTCTTCACCGAGCTGAAAGGTAAAGCCGTGCAGCGTTATTTCATGGTTGACGCCAGAAACAAAGTTGAGGCCGCGATCAACTCTCTACCTAATCCCGGAGAACCGGAAGCCGTCGAACTGTTCGCTAAAGCTGAAGGCATTCTCAACGGCGCGAAACGCCACCTCGGTGATGAACTGTATGACCAGTTCCGCATCACCCTGGACGACATGAAACCGGAATACGTGGGCTAAGGGAGGCGGGAGGGTTCGCCCTCTCGGTAACGATATGAGCAAATCCTTAAATGCGCGTTGTATCCGCCGCTGGAAAGTGAAATTTAAATCTGTCTGCGATTCAAAAGTTAACCCCTACTGGCGCAAAAGTGACCTGCGCGGGTATATCCGCGAAGCAGCTCTTACCACCGCCTACAGCATGGTCGAGAGCATGGCTGAACGTAACGCCAAGGTTGACTATGACGGTGAGCCGAACGGATGGACGCCAGAATTTTCGGCATGGTATCGGGAGCGCCATGAGCAGTACCTGAAAGAAGCGCGTGACTACCTGGACGAAGACGCTACCAACGACGAAATCGATGAAGAGATCGAGAACGAACTGGAGGCCTGGAATGACTGAGCGCGGAATGAAATTCTCCAAATTCACTGAGCTGGTAGCACGCATCTGGTCAAACCCAACTACGCAGCGTCGCGACCCGGAGATTACTATCTCCATACTCTCACCTGGCAGCATCGGCGCGTCGCCATCCGTTGAAGTAGAGTCAATTCAGGCTGGATTCGACTGGGACGCCGGGCAGGTGATGATCTACCCGGCTCAACCTCTGACCGCTCTCACGCCTGAGCAGGTATCGGAAATCAGCGAGAGCGTTCGCAAAGGCCAGAGCTGGCACGCCTATGAGGCTTACAAAAAGCACAAAGCCCAGCTGGAAAACGCAGCGCTTGAGCATGCGAAGGTTGCAGGCCAGCGCGATGCGCTGCTTAGCGCTCTTACTCACGCGCTGGAATGGATCGACGCGGTGCCGTCAGAATCAGCTCTGCCAGCTATGCCTGGCTTCGACCGTGACGAGGTGAACAACCTCATTTCCAGCATCAAAGGCGGTGCTGAATGAGCGACTTACTCGAAATCAAGGTAGGACGTACCTACCGGGCAAAGCGGCCGCGCGCAACTGGCACTCTCATCCAGCCACTGGTTAACGACCGTACTGTGCTCTGGTTCAATGGGACGCACGTCCAGTATGACAGCCCATCAGTTTCGTTTGGACGGCATTTCCCAAAGACCACAATTGAAAAGTTTTTTGCATGGGCTTCTCACGATGTGACCGACGAACTCCCCCAGGGTGAGTACGCCCCATGGCCAATTAAAAAGGCAGGTGCAGCATGAGCGCAGAAATCATCGATCAGGCCAACGAGCTGGCAGAGCACCGGCTGGAAATGACCATCCAGAACATGCGCATCAACCATGCGGCGGTATCGGCTACTCACTGCCGCGACTGCGGGGAAGAGATACCCGAGCGGCGCCGGGAACTGGTGGCTGGCTGCCAGCGCTGTGCTGATTGCCAAGAAGAGTTTGAAGAACGTGGTAAGCACCTGAGGTGATGTATGTGGGTAATGATGAAACTTAAACGTACTGGGCAGGTGATGTATTTCCAGTGTTACGACAGCAGGGAAACGGCTGAAATGGCGATTAAGGTTATGAACGCCGTCGCCAGCAGCTGGGAATTCTATATCAGATAAAGAGTGCAGCAGAGGTGATGCATGCAGACAATAATCCAGGTAGAGACAAATGATTGGGTTTCAGAAGACCTGTTGATGGCGGTTACAGGCTTGAAGCGCGGCACCATTACGCGTGCTCGTAAATTATCCTGGCTGCTGGGGCGAGAGTACAAGCATATTTCTTCTGACGGGGATCCAAAGCCCCATTGCGAATTTATGTACAACAGAAAAGCGGTAGATGCCTGGATTTATGCCATGAAACAGCCAGGGGTAGTGATCGATTAGCAGTAAGCGTGCAGCGAGAACCGTATTGACGGGGATGTGTTATTCAGTTGGCAGTGCTACGCGCCAGGGGAGTAGTTCGCTGACCCGGTTTATCGGCCAGTCAGCAATGACGTCAAGGACATAACGGAG
>OKVU01000504.1_pt1 | contig 11357 bp, 10 predicted proteins | sample 1606901 | NCBI WGS metagenome assembly OKVU01 (sample SAMN03281017, study PRJEB24777) | human gut metagenome | isolation source: fecal sample PR221 from 1 month old male Chinese infant, caesarean... | reverse complement strand
AGCTTATTCTCATGGCTAAAGATAAGAAAAATCTTGAAACTACAACACCTGTTGATAAAGAACAAGAAGCTCAAACTATGATTAATGACTTAGTAGAGCGTAGTCAAAAGGCTTTTGACAAATTACGTTACTACAGCCAAGAACAAGTTGATAAGATCTGTCAAGCAATGGCATTGGCAGCAGAAGAACACCACATGGATTTAGCCGTAGACGCTGCGAACGAAACTGGTCGTGGTGTTGCTGAAGATAAAGCAATTAAGAACATCTATGCTAGTGAATACATCTGGAACAACATTCGTCATGATAAGACTGTTGGTATTATCAAAGACGATGATGAAGATCAAACAATTACAATTGCTGATCCGCTGGGAATTATCGCTGGTGTTGTCCCAGTTACTAACCCAACTTCAACCACAATTTTCAAATCCATTATTTCCGCTAAGACACGGAACACGATCATTTTCTCCTTCCACCCTCAAGCTTTGAAGTCATCCATTAAGACCGCAAAGATTCTTCAGGAAGCTGCTGAAAAAGCTGGTGCTCCTAAGGACATGATTCAATGGATTCCACAATGTAGTCTTGAAGCTACTAATGCATTGCTTCGTCACCCTAACATTGCTACTATTTTGGCAACTGGTGGTCCTGCATTAGTTAAGGCTGCCTACAGTTCAGGTAACCCTGCATTAGGTGTTGGTCCTGGTAACGGTCCTGCTTACATTGAAAAGACTGCTAACATTGCTCGTTCCGTTTACGACATTGTTTTATCCAAGACCTTTGATAACGGTATGATTTGTGCTACTGAAAACTCAGTCGTTGTTGATGACGAAATTTACGACCAAGTAAAAGAAGAATTCAAGAAGTGGAATTGTTACTTCGTTAAGCCAAATGAATTAGATACCTTCACTGAAGGATTTATTGACACTAAGCGGCACCAAGTACGTGGCCCGATTGCTGGTCGTTCTGCTAACGCAATTGCCGAAATGTGTGGCTTGAAAGATGTTCCTGAACACACTAAGGTAATTATTGCTGAATACGAAGGTGTGGGTGACGATTACCCACTTTCAGCTGAAAAGCTTTCCCCAGTTCTTACTATGTACCGGGCAACTTCTCACGAAAATGCCTTTGATATTTGTCGTCAATTACTTCACTACGGTGGTGAAGGACACACCGCTGCCATTCATACCCTTGATGATGATTTGGCTACTAAGTACGGTCTTGAAATGCGTGCTTCCCGGATTATCGTTAACTCACCATCTGGTATCGGCGGTATTGGTAACATCTACAACAACATGACTCCATCCCTTACTCTTGGTACCGGTTCATACGGTGGTAACTCAGTATCACACAACGTTACTGACTGGGATCTATTGAACATTAAGGTTATTGCTAAGCGTCGTGAAAACCGTCAATGGGTTAAGATTCCCCCAAAAGTATACTTTCAACGCAACTCACTAAAAGAATTGCGCGACATTCCTAACATTGACCGGGCTTTTATCGTTACCGGTCCAGGAATGAGCAAGCGTGGTTACGTTCAACGAGTAATTGACGAATTACGTCTTCGTCAAAACGAAACTGCTTTCTTGGTATTTGATGATGTTGAAGAAGATCCATCAACTAACACCGTTGAAAAGGGTGTTGCTATGATGAACGACTTTAAGCCTGACACCATTATCGCCCTCGGTGGGGGTTCACCAATGGATGCTGCCAAAGCAATGTGGATGTTCTATGAGCACCCAGAAACTTCCTGGTACGGTGTTATGCAAAAGTACCTTGATATCCGTAAGCGTGCTTACCAAATCAAGAAGCCTACTAAGTCACAATTAATTGGAATTCCTACTACCTCAGGAACTGGTTCAGAAGTTACTCCATTTGCCGTAATTACTGATTCCAAGACCCACGTTAAGTACCCACTTGCTGACTACGCATTAACTCCAAACATTGCGATTGTCGATTCACAATTCGTTGAAACTGTTCCTCCCAAGACCACTGCTTACACGGGTTTGGACGTCCTTTGTCACGCTACTGAATCATATGTTTCAGTAATGGCAACTGATTATACTCGTGGTTGGTCACTTCAAACTATCAAGGGGGTTATGGAATACCTTCCTAACTCCGTAAAGGGTAACAAGCTTGCTCGGCGGAAGATGCACGACTTCTCAACAATGGCTGGGATGGCATTTGGTCAAGCATTCCTTGGAATTAACCACTCTCTTGCCCACAAGATGGGTGGAGCATTCGGCCTTCCTCACGGTTTATTGATTGCAATTGCCCTTCCACAAGTTATCCGCTTCAATGCTAAGCGGCCACAAAAGCTTGCTCTCTGGCCTCACTACGAAACTTACCACGCAACTAAGGACTATGCTGACATTGCTCGTTTCATCGGTCTTCAAGGAAACTCTGATGAAGAATTAGCTGAAGCATACGCCAAGAAAGTAATTGAACTTGCTCACAAGTGTGGTGTTAAGTTAAGCCTTAAGGACAACGGTGTTAGCCGGGAAGACTTTGACAAAGTTGTTGATAAGCTTGCTGTTCTTGCCTACGAAGATCAATGTACTACCACTAACCCAGTTGAACCACTCGTTAGCCAACTTAAGGAACTCCTTGAACGTTGCTACGAAGGTACTGGTGTAGAAAAAGACTAATCAACTGATTAAATTCAAAAAGAAGATCGAGTTTTCTCGGTCTTCTTTTTGCTACTTAAATTCCTTACTTTAATACCAGTTCCGCTTTACAAAATTTTCTCATATTGTCCCAATCAATTTCGTAGCCTAGCCCGGGCTGATGAGGAACATTGACGTAAGTTCCATCTAGCTCAACTACTGGTTTGATAATATCTTGATTATAATAACGAGTTGAGGCAGCAATATCATTAGGAAGTGTATATCCTTGGAGAGTAGCAATTGCAACATTTTCTGCCCTTGCAACTCCAGAATCTAACATCCCGCCACACCAACATTGAATACCATGCTTACTTGCATATTCCTGAATTTGTTTTGCTGCTCCTAGTCCACCAACCCGAGCAACTTTAATATTAATAATACGACCACTACCTAATTGAATCATTTTCTTAGTATCAGCCAAAGAAAGGATACTTTCATCCAGACAAATTGCTGTCTTTAATTTGGATTGAAGTTGTGCATGATCAACTAAATCGCCCGGTTCCAACGGCTGTTCAATCATGAGTAACCCCAACTCATCAAGCCGTTGTAACATTGGTAGATCTTTTAAGCGGTATGCAGAATTGGCATCAGCCATGAGCATTGCTTCTGGGAACTCGTTCCGGACAGCTTTAATGAACTGATAATCGGCTCCCGGTTTTATTTTCATTTTTATTCGCCGATAGCCATCGTTGAGATAGCCACGAACTGTTTCAACTAATTTCTCCGGTGAGGATTGAACACCAATACTAACCCCAACTTCAACTTTTTGTTTGTCTCCGCCCAGCGCTTTTGCTAACGGTAGCTGAAGCCGTTTAGCATATAAATCCCAGAGTGCGCAATTTACACATGCCTTGCTCATATTATTTCGCCGAATATGGCTAAATAGTTGATAAATATCATCTGGATGATTAATGTCATGGCCAACAACTTTAGGTAATAATTGTTCTTTTAATAGGTCCCATGCTCCTGAGCGAAATTCTTCATTATAAAACGGAACATCAAAAGCTGAACACTCTGAATATCCACAATTGCCATCCTGATCCGTCAACTCTAAGATAATCGTGCGCTTATACTTAATTACCCCGAAGCTAACCTCAAAAGCATTCCTTAAGGGTAAATCAATTTTAAATAATCGTGCTTTTTCAATTTTCATCTTATCACTTTCTCCCTACTAGTTTGCCTTTTTACCATGGATAGTTAATGAAGCAACAAATGCCAGTAATGCAAAGAATGTTAATACCAAGAAGGCTGCCGTATAGCTATGAGTACCTTGGATAACAAGGCCAATTAAAATTGGTGCTAAGAAGCCCGCAAGTTGTCCACCAAAATTAACTACCCCAATTGATGCTCCGTAATTTGTTTTTGCAACCAATTGTGCCACAAACGCATAGGAGGCAGCGAAACCAATTGATTTAGTAAAGTAGGCCAACACTTCAAAGGTAATTACTCCAGTTAAGCTTAGCGAATGGAACATTCCATACATGAATACCATAGTCACTAATGCTGAAAGAGAAATTAACCATTTCTCATGACCGGTAAAGAACTTAACCATGATGAATCCGGCAATAAATGATCCAATCCCTGCCGTAATGGAAGGAAGAGGAACTAACCAAGCAATTCCTTTTAGATTAATATGGCGTGCTTGAAGAAGATAAGTAGGCATCCAAGTATCTAATCCCTTTGTAATCACACTAAAGCCAAACACAACTACCGAAAAGCTTAATACTCGCCAGTCAAACTTTCCTTTAACCTTTTGATCTCCTGTATCATAATCTGGAATTTCGCGATTTAATGGTCGTTCGAAGAAGTAATAGAACGCCAAATAAACAAGGCCTAACACTCCAACAACATGAAACGCGCCACGCCAACTTAACAGGGCAATCAAGGGAGCCACAATAAACGGTGCTAGTGCGTTCCCAATATAATTAGATGAAATAGCAACCGCAGATGCTTGACCACGTTTATTTTCCGGGAATGCCAAGCGAACCTGTTTCATTGCTGCTGACGGATATGATCCTTCACCAATTCCAAACAGAACCCTAATAATAATCAGCGAAGTAAATGACCAGGCAAATCCTGTCATCACAGTAAATACTGACCAGGCCAAAAGCGAGAGTACCGTCATCCATTTAGTGCCAAACCGGTCAACAAGCCAACCACCTGGAACCTGCATTAATGAATAACTAAAGAAAAACGCAGAGCCTACTACTCCTAATTGAGCCGGAGTCAACGTAAAGCTTTTTCCAACATAAGCAAGCGCAATATTCATTGCGGAACGATCAATAAAACAAACAATAAATCCCAAGAAAACCAATACTAGTGTTCGATATGACTTTAGCCTTTCATTCTGGCCCATTAACTGTTGTGATTCATCCATAAGGTAACCTTCTTTCCACTATTTAGAATTTAAATTTCGACAGAGGTAAGTAATAATTTTTATTCCATCAAGAAAAGCATCAATTGTTATATTCTCATTTGGTGCATGATTATGCTGATCATAATTTGCCAATGGAATAGTAAATGGCGGAATCCCGATAATATCTTTCCAAATATAATTAGGCACACTGCCAGGCATTACCGGCTCAATCAGTGCTTTACCGGTGGCTTCTGTAATTGTAGAAACCAGCCGAGGGATTAATGGGTTGCTTGCTGCAATTTTTACAGGATCAAGCTTAACCAAGTACTTAATTTGGATTTGTTCTTCATTTAATTCCGCTTTAAGCGTGTTGTTAATTAATTTAATTACCTCATCACATGTCTGGTTAGCAACCAAGCGGCAGTCAATAATTGCAGTTGCTTTACCAGGAATAATTGTTTTTACCCCGTCACCCTCATAGCCGCTACTCAAACCATTAATTGTCATTGATGGTTGAAACATTAGCCGATAATAATAATCAAATTTATCCTTATAAATTGGTGCTGGAATATTGTACGGACTTGGCAGAGAACTTAGCCACTCTCGTTCTTGACTGCTTGGCTCAACCACTTCTTTATAAAATTCCTTAATTCTACATTGACCAGTTAGTGGGTTAATTAGCTTATTTAAAACCCGCATAAGTTCAACGGCCGCATTCTTACTAACATTTCCAAAATTCCCTGAATGCAGAGCGCTTTCGTTAGTTCTTACTCCTAACCTAAACGATAAAACACCCCGGTTTCCTAATCGTAAAACATGGTCTCCTGATTGGCTCATTGATCCATCCATTACAAAAACTGCTGAAAGGTTATTTAGGTACGGAGCCTTCAAGGCACGAACTGTTTGAAGGAGGTGCGGACTTCCAATCTCCTCTTCACCCTCAATGAGAATTCTGGCTGTAAAAGGTAACTCCCCATATAATTGCTGATAAACATAAAAACCACATATTTGTGCCACTAATTGGCCCTTATTATCGCCAGTACCGCGACCATACAAGCGGCCGTCACGCTGAGTTAATTTGAATGGCTTTACTTTCCATTCAGCCAATTTTCCTGGCAACTGAACATCATAATGCCCATAAAACAAGTATTCATTATCCTTCTCTGGAGAAAGGGTTGCGATAATAATTGGATTACCAGCCGTTTCAATAATCTCAACTTTCGCATGAATGAATTGTTCTAAAAGTTCTTTCAAGAATTTAACCGTTGCTTGGATTCCTTCTCCTGTTTGACTAAGGCTTTTTTGACTTACAAAGTTAGCTAATAGATTAATAAACTGCTGCTGATTTTCCCTAACATAGTCATCAATCGTCATTTCATCACCTCCAAAATTATAATATAATTAGAATATTCTCATTTATTTTTAAAATCAAATATTACTTTTTATGTAGTTAATAACAAAATTGCTATGAAAGAGGTAACAAAGATGAACTTAACGCAATTAAAATACTTTACCGAAGTCGTCAAAACAATGAATATGACAAAGGCAGCAACTAAATTACATGTTGCTCAACCATCTATTAGTCGCAGTATTCGGGAGTTAGAGAACGAATTAGGCGTTTCGCTATTTATTCGTCAAGGGAAAAAGTTAATCTTAACCGCTCAAGGTAATTATTTCTTTACGGTAGTTAATCGGTCATTCAATCAATTACGGTTAGCAAAGGAAAATGTAAAGGCAATTCACTCACTTAACAATAAAAGGATCACTATTAAGATGTGTGAAACTACTCCCTTACTGGTTTCATTTCTCAAATGTCAACACCGATTTAAAATTGTCAGAAATCACCGGTTTAAAAATGTACTTTTTCACCGGTTTAAATGCTGCTTTGCATGTTGTTCCGTGTAATCTTTCATACGATATGATTTGCCAGAAATTTTAAATATTTCTGAATGATGGACTAATCTATCTAGAATGGCATTGGCAATAGTAGGATTAGAGAAAGTCTGTCCCCATTTAGATAGTGGAATATTAGTAGTAACAATGATTGACTTTTTTTCATATCTCCTTGAAATTAGCTGAAAGAATAGGTTAGATCCTAAATCATCAATTGGTAAGTAGCCGATTTCGTCGATTATTAAAAGCTTATAACGAAGATAGTTCTTGAGCATCGGCTCAAGACGATTCTCTTGATAGGCTAATTTCAGCCTTTCAATTAGTTCATGACAATTAACAAAATAAGTACTTAAATGATTTTTACATGCTTCAACTCCTAGTCCAGTAGCTAAATGTGTTTTCCCCACACCGGAACTGCCAATAAATAAAACATTGCGTGCATTCTCAACAAATTCCATTGACATTAAATTGGTTATTTTCCCTTTATCAACAGAAGGTTGAAAATTAAAATCAAAATCTTTAATTTCTTTTTGATAGGGAAAATGCGCCGTGTGAATTGACATACGTGCTGAGCGATGCTTACGGTAATTTAATTCTTTATCAGTTAATTGTTTAAGGATTTCAGCTAGTGAGAGTTGCTTGTCTCCTTCAAGGTAATTTGGTAGATATTCTTTAATAGCATTTAGTTTTAGTGCTTCTAAATTATTTTCTAATTCTGTATAAGCTGTCATTAATTTATCCTCTTAAATTGTCAAACATAGTAAGATTACGTTGAACCTGTCTCTCCAATTCTTCTTCGGCGAGATCGTGATATACACCATTGGCGAGTATTTCTTGTAGATCATCATGGTGGTAATTTATTTTCTGATTCGAAAGCGAATGCTTTCGCAGAAGACGGCCATCAAATGATACAAGAAGTAGTGAGTCGGTTATATTGACTGTAACTTCTTTTCCGATATACTTAACTGGTACAGAATATTTATTACCCTTGTAAGTGATCATGGATTCATTGGAAACTTTGCGAGTTTGATCCCGATCAATTATTGAAAGAAGCAAATTCTTGTCAAAAGGCGATAAATATTCTTTTTCTTTTGTCCATAAAGTGTTGGGCTTCTCCCCAGTTGCTTGACTCAATTCATTATTAAGCTGCACATTTAACTTATGAATTAGCTGTGCTAAGTCATTTACATTATCAAATTCATAATCATAGACTCTTAATCGTTCAATGGTTCTAGCTAGCGATTCGACTTTACCTTTGGTTTGTGGTCTGAATGGTTTGCATGATTTAGGTGTGAAACCAGCGGTGCGTGCAAACTCCAGTAACTTCTCATTCCATACAACCTTAGTAAAGGAACTTCTAGCATGATCAACAGCCGTTTTCATATTGTCGAAGACAATTTCCTTAGGAACTCCGTTCATGAATTCAAAAGCTCCGACTAAACTGGAGAATAAGGTATCTTGTTTCCGATCAAAGACAAAGTTAAGATACTTTTTCCTAGAATATCCAAGAACATAAAGAAAAATTGAGAACTTAATAGGAGTACCTTTTCGGGTATGTAGAACAAAATCCTCTTTCCAATCAACTTGTGCAGATTGACCTGGAGCAGTCTGAATTCTTACAACCGGAGTTGTGTGCTTTTTCACTTTAATTTGATGACAATAATCACGCAATATACTTATACCGCCGGTATAACCCATTTCCTTAATAAAATAGAAAATTGAAGTAGCTGAACAAGAATTTTTAACCTTTTCATCAATAATGTTTCGATAGGGATCTAGTTTACTTTTACGTCTTTTTCTTTTGTTTTCGTAACCATCTTCTTTCAAATAATAATATTTTTTAGCAGTCCTCGGATCACAGCCTAATTGGCGACCTAATTCAGTGAAATTTGGTTTAATTTTATCCATTTGATATTTTCTCAACTCCTGTCGAATATCTTGTCTCATATAAATTCCTCCAGATTTAATATGAAACAAGTATAAAAAAATGTTGGAAAATCGACAATTTTAAATCGGTGTTTTCCAACATTTTATAACCGGTGTGGACACTCAAAATCATTCATCACAAATATCCCCAAATTAACCTCCAATTTATCCAAAGTAAAATCGACAATGATCCTCGGCATTATGATTTTCAGCTTGTGCCTCTACCGGTCCCCGAGCAACATAACGAATTGTTACTATCCGAAGAAGTCTTTTTGGCGACGAGTAAGGAAAATTCACAGTCAACATTTCAATTGGAAAAAATTAACCAACTACCCCTAATTGAAATGAACGAGTCACCATTTGCCGACTTTACCCAACGCTTTCTTTCTGCACAAAGAATAGATCCTCAAGTTGTCTTGCGAACAGGCGATCGTAATCTCATGATTAATTTAGTAGCTCAGGGCTATGCTTCATGCTTTGTTCCTGAGTTATCCTGGAACTGTACAACTAACCTTGAAAAGATTTCATTACATAGAATTGGGAAGAATGGCTTTCATAGAAGGATTTATCTTTCCTATCCCTATGGGCCAAGAACAAGCATCCAAGAGCAAGTTGCAACGCTCCTTCTTAATTACTGTCATTCCTTAAAAAAGGCATAATTAAGCTCCCCTTTGCGTTCGCAGAGCAATTCATAATGAATGAGGAACTCACCTCAAGTGATCGTTTGAATAAAATAAATACAAAAAGTCCTTAGTACTAAGAATTTACTAATACTAAGGACCATTTTTACTTATTGGACCGCTTTAATATTAATTACCGAATTATCACCGTCATTTGCCTCCAAGCGAAGAAGGTTCGCTGCTGATTCATTTTGCTGAAGGTCTTCAGCCCCATGGTCAACCCCATCGAGTTTATTATCGCCATCATCAGTATGGAGAATAAAGCCATCAGCGTAAGAAGCAATCACTTTATTGTCCCCGTCATCCGTCTTCACTGTGTAATGCCCCTTAAATGTGACTCCATTACTAGTGAAGTCACCGTCGCCAAGGGTTGTCTTTCCGCCCGTCACAGTAAGATTATTATAAACAACGTCACCATCAGCTGCATTAACATCCATATTATCCATATCGACATTTGTAATGCTCAAATCACCATCAGCAATATCGAGTTCCCCGGATAATTTACTTCCTTTAGGTACCGTAATGACAATGGTGTCATCCCCGTCATTATAAGAGAAGAACGTTCCATGGCTACCGGTTTGACTAATAGTGGCAACTTGATTAGTTACCCTAACCTTAGGGAGACGAGCGTTACTTCCTTGATAGCTAATGGAAAATTTTGAGCCCGTCTTAATCAGAACATTAGCAGTCGAACTAGTCAGATTAATTTTAGTAAATTCCTTATTAGTGCTTAATTCCTTAGTAACTTGTTTTTCAATCACCGGAGTTGTTCCCTTAAAACTGATATTTTTCATCCCATGACCAGCAAAACCAACTATCATCAGGATAATTCCAATAATTAGTATTCCCAAACTAATCTTAAACATTCTTTTCATGCTTTTCTGCCCTCCTCTGAACTAACTTTTGGTAAATATACTTAGCTAAATTGGCAATTGCCTGTGCTAGCCAGCGAATGATCCAATAAACTAACGGAATACAGAATAACAGAATCCCCAGTATTGTTATCCCAAAGCCGATATATAAGATTCCGGTCATCGGAGCGGCAACAACAACCCCAATTCCTGAATAGAGAAGCACTCCAGCGGCGAACACCAAGCCAGCTAAAGTTCCCAAAATACCAACACTAACGCCGAAGACAGCTGCTAAAGCACAGATAAGAACAACTAGCGCTCCGAAACTCAGCGCAAACGTAATTGGTGATGTGACAATTGCAATGATAATTAGCCAAAAGACCCGCCAACTGGAATGTGGAGATGCCGTATGACCGCTTTTAGTTTCCTCATCATTAGCCTTAATCGAATAGTCTGCTAAAATTTTATGGCTTAGCTGCCGCGGATTACCCATCTCCTTAACAATTTGCTGATAGCTATTGTAACCAGCATCTTCAATATACTCATTGTAAAAGTCCAGTGCATCCGTTCGCTCTTCAACAGTTAATGGTGCTAATAATTTCTTTAATTCCGAAATATATTTCTGGCGACCATCCATTATTCTTCTCCACCCTTCCGATAAAAGATTCGGTCCAAATTACTCTTATATTCTTCCCATAATTGCAAGATTTCTTGTAGGTGCTGCTTACCAACATCCGTTATTTGATAATATCGCCGGTTTCTTCCCTGAAATGACTTATCATACGTCGTCAGGTCACCATTTTTCTTTAAGCGGCGAAGGACCGGGTACATTGTTGATTCAGAAACATCAATTACGTTTTTTACTTTCTGGGTTAACGCATAACCATAATAATCATCCTGTTTGAGAATCGCTAATACCAGTCCATCAAGGAGTTCAGCAGTTATTTGAATTTTCATTTAATCTTCCTCCTTAACTTCCACAATATTATAT
>OKVU01000502.1_pt1 | contig 11372 bp, 10 predicted proteins | sample 1606901 | NCBI WGS metagenome assembly OKVU01 (sample SAMN03281017, study PRJEB24777) | human gut metagenome | isolation source: fecal sample PR221 from 1 month old male Chinese infant, caesarean... | reverse complement strand
ACCGCCTTACGGGTCTGGTTAAGCGGCATCAGATACTGGTTCTCAATCACGCCAATACCGGCCAGACGCAGGGTATCGATAGCCCCTTTCTGATCGCCTTTCGCCAGCTTTTCGTTGGCGGATTGGATAGCGCTCTCTTTTTCCGGCGTGGCCACATAGTCTTCAGACAGGGCGATAGAGGCGTTAATGATCACATAGCGATCGGCGATCATTTTGGCTTTAGCATCAGTTTTCACAAACTTCGCCCAGCTGGCATCATCGGCGGCCAGCAGCGCGGCGGCGTCGTCTGTCAGTTTTTTGGCGCTATCCGGCTGGCCATGGAACAGCGCCAGACGGGCGAACTGGATGTCGCGCATCGCATTCGCGCCCTGCACCGCCACCTGCAGCACATCGGCGGCTTCTTTCTGTACCTGCGTCGTGGCTGCCGCGGCTGGCGCGGCTGGCGCTGCCGTCGCGCTATCTGTTGCCCATACCGGAGAGGTACTCATCATGGTTGCCAGCAGGCTCGCCAGAATGACTTTTTTCATCGTTGACTCCTGATTAAAATCGGTAAGCATCACCAAACGCAGCCAGCTTAAAAAATATCGTGGGCATTGAGAATCAGAGCCCGGAAGTAATATTGCGGGCCTGGTCTGACAGCTGTCAGACCAGGCGTATAAAGTGGCCTCGGCGCTCTTATTTACGCCTGCCGATCGCGCGGCCTACTATTTTCCTCAGACCTTTCTTTTGGCCCGCTGAATAAACCCTCACGCTTTTTATTCAGCGTCAGGCCGCCAACCGGGATCTGCGGAGCAATTATGTTTATGTTTAGCCATTACACCTTAAATGCGTTTAGCCCACGCGTCTTCATTCGATATAAACGGCATGCCTGCCTGATGGCGGTATTGCTGTTTATCTGCGGAGCCTGTTGTCTGGCCTGGCCGTTGGTCGCCGGCTGGTATCTCGCCACAGTAACCGGCATATTATTGATGATCTGCGGCTTCTATTCGCTGTACAGCCTGATTGTCTTCCGCCAGCAGCACTGGAAATCACGCCTGGTGGCGCTGATCTTCGCCATCGCCTGGATCGTGCTCGGCCTGAGCTTTGTCGTCAATCCTCTCAACGGTATGAGCAGTCTGGCCATTTTATTTGGCTTTTTATTTGTTCTCGGCGGTATTTCCCGCATCGTTAACGGATGTCAAACCCGCAAACAAAGCGGCGCTGGCTGGAATATTTTTATCGGCCTGTTGGATTTACTTATCGCCTGCCTGTGGCTGGCCATGAACCCGCAGCAAAGCTGGTTATTTATTACCGCCTTTATCGGCGTTGAAATGATATTTAGCGCCATCGGCTTGTTGGTCCTGCGCAATAAAATGAAGCACGCTGAGGCTTAAGCCCTATTTTGACACTGGAGAAGAAAATGAATTTACCTAAAGCACTCGTATTGACCGTGGCGGCTACCACATTCTGTCTGATGACCAGCCCGGCGTTCGCGGTTGAGGAAACCACGCCGCAGAATATGACCTGTCAGGAATTTATGGATATGAACCCAAAAAGCATGACCCCGGTGGCCTTCTGGGTAGTGAATCGCAACACCGACTTTAGCGGCGGCGACTATGTTGACTGGCATGAAGTCGAGACCGTTTCGGTACCGAAAATGCTGCAGGAGTGCCACAAGACCCCCGCCGCTAAACTTGGCGATCTCAGCGCGGTCATCAAAAAATAACCCCCCCCGGCATCAGGCCGGGGAAACCCGCCGCGCTGCGGCGGGTCCCGCTTTACTCATCGATACCGCATTCGCACGGCAGATGGCGGCCGATAAGCTTGCGATACAAAAACGCCCCGATAATCGCCCCCACCACCGGCGCCAGCAGCGGCACCAGAAAGTAAGGGATCGCCAGCCCACCGGTAAAAGCGATCGAGCCCCACCCGGCCAGACTGGTAAACAGTTTTGGGCCGAAGTCGCGCGCCGGATTCAGCGCAAAGCCGGTTAGCGGCCCCATCGACGCGCCGATCACGGCGATCAGCAAGCCAATCAGCAACGGCGCCAGCGGCCCGCGCGGAATTCCGTTGCCGTCGTCGGTCAGGGCCATGATCATCGCCATCAGGATTGCCGTGATGGTGGTCTCCACGGCAAACGCCTGTATAAAAGTGATATGTGGATGCGGGTACGTGGAAAAGACCCCGGCCAGGTTAAGACTGGCGGCAGTGCCGCGCACGATATGCTGACTCTGTTCAAGATCGAGAAACAGCTGGCGATAGAGCCCATACACCAGCGCGGCGGCGCAGAAGGCCCCGGCCGTCTGGGCAACAATAAACGGCAGCACCTTGCGGCGTTCAAAACAGGCGAACAGCCACAGGGCAATGGTCACCGCCGGATTAAGGTGCGCGCCGGAGACACCGGCCGTCAGGTAGATGGCCATGGCGACGCCAAGGCCCCAGATAATACTGATCTCCCACTGACCAAAGCTGGCCCCGGCGACCCGCAGCGCAGCGACGCAGCCCGCGCCGAAGAAAATGAGCAATCCGGTGCCAAGAAACTCGGCCACGCACTGCCCGGTTAAGGTAGAAGTCTGGTTCATTATCGGCATCCTGAAATAGCACGTTAAAGAGAGAGGCTGGCGCGAGCGCCCGTTTAATTCGCCTGACCGGCCAGTAGCAGCCCGGTGGCGACCGCATTGCGCGGCCCTTCTGTTCCCCGAATATTGCCCTGCCCGGCGACCACGCCATAGTGCGACAAGGCTTCCGTGATAAGCTGCGGGATCTCAAAGTCCAGCGATGAGCCGCCCACCAGCACCACAAAGGCGATATCGCGAATGGAACCGCCGGGTGAGACCTGGCGCAGCGCGCGCAGGCAGTTGGTGACAAACACTTTCTCTTTCGCCTGCCGGCGCACGAGACGAATTTTTTCCAGCGGGCTGGCGTTATCGATCGGCACCAGTTCGCCCTCCTTGATGTACACCACTTTGGCGAACACCGCCGGGCTGAGGGCTTCCCGAAAGAACTCCACCGCGCCATTCTCGTGACGAATACTGAACAGGCTTTCCACTTTGGCCAGCGGGTATTTTTTAATCGCTTCCGCCAGCGAAAGATCCTCGAGGCCCAGCTCGGTTTTAATCAACAGGCTGACCATATTCCCCGCCCCGGCGAGATGGACCGCCGTTATCTGCCCCTCCGCGTTGACGATCGCCGCATCCGTCGAGCCGGCGCCGAGGTCGAGGATCGCCAGCGGCGCCGCACAGCCGGGAGTGGTTAACGCCCCGGCGATGGCCATGTTGGCCTCCACGCCGCCCACCACCACCTCGGTCTGCAGTCGGGCGCTCAGTTCGCGGGCGATAACCTGCATTTGCAGACGATCCGCTTTCACCATCGCCGCCATCCCGACGGCATTTTCCATGGCGCACTCGCCGGCCATCCCGCCCTGCACCTTGCGCGGAATAAACGTATCCACCGCCAGCAGATCCTGGATGTATATCGCGCTCATCTCATGGCCGGTCAGGGACGCCATTACCTTGCGCACCCGCTCAAGCATGCCGCCGGCGTGAGTGCCCGGTTCGCCGCGGATGTCGCGTACCGGAGCGCAGGCGCTCATCGCCTGCATGATGGCTTCCGCGCCCTCGGCGACATCGGCCTCTCCGCGGCGCTTTTCGCCGCTAATGTAGAGGTTGCCCGCCGGGATCACCCGCGACTGCACGTCCCCCTGCGGGGTCTTGAGCACCACCGCTGAACGGTTGCCAATCAGGGCGCGGGCGATGGGGACGATGGCCTGGGTCTCTTCCGGGCTTAGCCCGAAGAAGGTGGCGATCCCGTAGGGATTCGACAGGATCCGCACCACCTGGCCCGGCGCGGCCACTTCCACCGCCGCCATCACCCCCTCGGGGACCTGCTCCAGCAGCGTCACTTCATCTACCACCGGCAGGGTTTTACGCAGGCGGTTGTTCACCAGCACGCCGTCGTCCTTTTTGAGGATCGCCGCCACCACGTTGATCCCCCGGTCGAGCGCCTCATTGAGCCACCACACGGCGTCTAGGAAATCGACGGCGTCGTCAATCAGTACGATCCACCCCTCGGCATACTGCGCCGCCGGCAGCGTCGCCAGCCGCCCGAGGGCGATAGTCGTCCCCACGCCAACGCCCACCCCGCCCGGCGTCTGCGGGTTATGACCGATCATGGTCGATTCGGTGATAATGGTCTCGGTGATGGTCTCCATCGCCACATCGCCAATCACCGGCGCGGCTTCGTTAAGATAGATGCGAGAGACATCGCTCATCGACCACGGTGTTTTCGCCAGGGCCTGCTCCAGCGCGGCGAGGGTCCCGGCGATATTGTCCCGCGTCCCTTTCATGCCCGTCGTCGCAACGATCCCGCTGGCAACAAACGCCCTCGCCTGCGGGTCGTCGGACGCCAGCGCCACCTCGGTGGTGGCGTTGCCGATATCAATCCCGGCTATTAACGGCATGCTGACCTCCGCTTAGCTTCCTTTACGCAGCTTATGCCGCTGCTGATACACTTCCGCCGACTCCCGGACAAAGGCGGCATTCACTGTCGCATGCCAGGTGTGCTCCAGCTCGTCGGCGATCGCCAGCAGCTCCGCCTGCGAGGAGCGGAACGGGCGCAGCGCGTTATAGATAGCCAGAATGCGCTCGTCAGGAATGGCGATAAGCTCCGCCGCGCGGCGGAAATTGCGCGCCACCGCATGGCGCTGCATCTGCTCGGCAATCTGCGCCTGGTACTCAAGGGTCTGGCGGGAGATCCGCACATCCTGCGGGCCCACCTCGCCAGAGAGCACCTTCTCGAGGGTAATATCGGTCAATGGTTTGCCGGTAGGCGTCAGGATATGCTCCGGGCAGCGGGTGGCTAACGGATAATCCTGCACGCGCATGGTTTTCTCGCTCATGGTCACTCCCTTACTAAGTCGACGTGCAGGGTGACGGGCTCGGCGTCCTGCACCACATGCTTGGTCTCTTTGATATGAAATAGCGCGGCTTTGGCCATAAATTTCGGCCGCACCATCTGGTCGTTCACCACCGGCACCGGCGAAGGTGACTCTTTGCGCGCATAGCGCGCGGCGTTTTTGCCAATCTGCCGGTAGGTCTCCAGCGTCAGCAGCGGCGCCTGGGAGAACAGCTCCAGGTTGCTGAGCGGCAGCAGATCGCGCTGATGGATGACCGTGGTCCCCTTCGACTGGATACCGATGCCGATCCCCGAGCCGCTCAGGTTGGCCGCATCCCAGGCCATAAAGGAGACGTCGGACGTGCGCAGAATGCGCACCACCCGGGCGTGAAGCCCCTCTTCTTCCACCCCGGCAATCAGCTCTTTGAGGATCGCGCCATGGGGCATATCGATCAGAGTGTGATGCTGGTGTTTATCGAAGGCAGGGCCGACGCCGATCACCACTTCATCGGCACGTTCATCGGCAGAAGCTACCCCGCCCTCGCGGGTTTTCAGGGTAAAAGAGGGCTGAATTTGGGTTGTCTGTTGCACAGGAATACCGCCTTATTCAATGGTGTCGGGCTGAACCACGCCCGGAATATTTTTGATCTCCGCCCAGCGTTCGGCAGAGATGCGATAGCCGGTGCCCGGCCCCTGATAGTCATTGATGTCGTTGACCGCGCTCACCACCTCGAACTGCCGATCGAGAATGGCCGAGGTCTGCAGGTAATCGCCGGTGACCCGCTGGCGCAGCATATTGAGAATATTGCTGGCGATATCCTCAAAGCCGCTGCGGCTCAGCGCGCCGACAATATCGAGGCCGGTGATGTTGCGCTTCATCATCTCTTCCACCGCACTCAGATCCTCCACCACGTTACGCGGCGGCATCTCGTTGCTGCCGTGCGCGTAGGTGGCGGCCTCCACCTCCTCGTCGGCGATTGGCGGCAGCCCCAGCTCGCGGAAAACCGCCTGGATCGCCCGCGCCGCTTTCTGGCGAATGGCAATGGTTTCCGCCTCGGTCACCGGACGCAGGCCGCCGTCAACCATCAGGTCACGCTGCAGGATGTTGTAATCATCAAAATCTTCCGCATCGAAGTTCGAGCCGGCGAACATGTTGTCGTAGTTCGGCACCGCGCTGTAGCCGGAGAAAATAAAGTCGGTGCCCGGCAGCATCTGCATCAGGGTGCGCGCGGTGCGGCGAATATCCGAGTGGGAGAAAGTCTGGTCGTTGGCGGACGCCACTTCGAGGTCGAGCATAGAGGCGATCAGGTTTTCCGCCAGCACCGCCCGAATGCCCGACGGCACAGCGCCGGTCATGCCGATACAGCTCACCGCGCCGTTTTGCAGTCCCTGAACCCCGGCGCCTTTGGTAATGAAGATGCAGCGCGATTCGAGGTAGAGCATCGACTTGCTCTCCGAATAGCCCATCAGCGCTTCGGATCCGGTGCCGGAGGTGTAGCGCATTTTCAACCCGCGGGAGGCGTAGGCCGAGGCGAGGAACGCCTTTGACCACGGAGTATCATCGCCGTCGGTAAATACCGCTTCCGTGCCGTAGACCGACACCGTCTCGGCGTAGCTGGTTAAGCCACGCATGCCCAGCTCCAGCTCGGTGGCCTCTTCCACCGAGCACTGCGTCAACACGCCGGGGCGGCCGCACTGCGAACCGACCAACAGCGCCAGGGCGTTAAACGGCGCATAGCGCGCGATACCGACCGTGGTCTCCTGTTCTGAGAAGCCGCGGATCCCGGCCTCGGCGGCGTCAGCGGCAATCTGCACCGGATTATCTTTGAGATTGGTGACGTGGCACTGGTTGGAGGGGGTCCGGCGGGCACGCATCTTCTGCAGCGCCATCATCATCTCCACCACGTTCATCTGCGCCATCACCTCGACCGCTTTGGCCGGCGTGATGGCGGTAGTGATGGCAATGATCTCCTCCCGGCTGACGTGAATATCCACCAGCATGCGGGCTATTTCCACCGCCTCCAGGCGCATTGCCTGCTCTGTGCGCTCAACGTTGATCGCGTAATCGGCGATAAATCGGTCGATCATGTCAAACTGGTCCCGGCGTTTGCCGTCCAGTTCGACGATCAGACCGTTGTCCACTTTTACTGAAGAGACCGGGTCAAAGGGGCTGTCCATGGCGATCAGCCCCTCTTCAGGCCACTCGCCAATCAGCCCGTCCTGATTGACGGGGCGCTGGGCCAGTACTGCAAATCGTTTTGATCTTTTCATTGTTCATCGGCTCAAAAGGTGAAATCCGCAGACGGTAGCGAATACGCCGGGCCAGCGTCGTTGCCGCCCGGCCATTACCGGCAATAGCGGAACTTTAAATGAGCCAGTGGTGAAAAAAATAAATTTAATTTCGTTTCAATTTGGCACACGAAATCTACCGACAGTTTCACTATGAAACTTTACTCCGGCGGCAAAAATAAAAAATGTGATCGCCCGCAATGATATAAATCAATTAATAAAAAACGCCCTTAATTACGTTTTGCCGACGCTATTTTAACCCTATTGACTAAATCATGGCGGGCGACAAAATAACGCTGACAAAAATAAAGCAAGCCAACCGAATGGTAATAGTTTTTTACTATCGCCCCCTACTGACTATTCGCGCCAGCGTTATCCTGGTGCGGGAGAGAATGATGAACAAGAGCCAACAAGTTCAGACAATCACCCTGGCCGCCGCCCAGCAAATGGCGGCGGCGGTGCAAAAAAAAGCCACTGAGATCAACGTGGCGGTGGTGTTTTCCGTGGTTGACCGCGGAGGCAACACGCTGCTTATTCAGCGGATGGACGAGGCCTTCGTCTCCAGCTGCGATATTTCCCTGAATAAAGCCTGGAGCGCCTGCAGCCTGAAGCAAGGTACCCATGAAATTACGCCAGCGGTCCAGCCAGGACAATCTCTGTACGGTCTGCAGCTTACCAACCAACAGCGAATTATTATTTTTGGCGGCGGCCTGCCAGTTATTTTTAATGAGCAGGTAATTGGCGCCGTCGGCGTTAGCGGCGGTACGGTCGAGCAGGATCAATTATTAGCCCAGTGCGCCCTGGATTGTTTTTCCGCATTATAACCTGAAGCGAGAAGGTATATTATGAGCTATCGTATGTTTGATTATCTGGTGCCAAACGTTAACTTTTTTGGCCCCAACGCCATTTCCGTAGTCGGCGAACGCTGCCAGCTGCTGGGGGGGAAAAAAGCCCTGCTGGTCACCGACAAAGGCCTGCGGGCAATTAAAGATGGCGCGGTGGACAAAACCCTGCATTATCTGCGGGAGGCCGGGATCGAGGTGGCGATCTTTGACGGCGTCGAGCCGAACCCGAAAGACACCAACGTGCGCGACGGCCTCGCCGTGTTTCGCCGCGAACAGTGCGACATCATCGTCACCGTGGGCGGCGGCAGCCCGCACGATTGCGGCAAAGGCATCGGCATCGCCGCCACCCATGAGGGCGATCTGTACCAGTATGCCGGAATCGAGACCCTGACCAACCCGCTGCCGCCTATCGTCGCGGTCAATACCACCGCCGGCACCGCCAGCGAGGTCACCCGCCACTGCGTCCTGACCAACACCGAAACCAAAGTGAAGTTTGTGATCGTCAGCTGGCGCAACCTGCCGTCGGTCTCTATCAACGATCCGCTGCTGATGATCGGTAAACCGGCCGCCCTGACCGCGGCGACCGGGATGGATGCCCTGACCCACGCCGTAGAGGCCTATATCTCCAAAGACGCTAACCCGGTGACGGACGCCGCCGCCATGCAGGCGATCCGCCTCATCGCCCGCAACCTGCGCCAGGCCGTGGCCCTCGGCAGCAATCTGCAGGCGCGGGAAAACATGGCCTATGCCTCTCTGCTGGCCGGGATGGCTTTCAATAACGCCAACCTCGGCTACGTGCATGCCATGGCGCACCAGCTGGGCGGCCTGTACGACATGCCGCACGGCGTGGCCAACGCTGTCCTGCTGCCGCATGTGGCGCGCTACAACCTGATCGCCAACCCGGAGAAATTCGCCGATATCGCTGAACTGATGGGCGAAAATATCACCGGACTGTCCACTCTCGACGCGGCGGAAAAAGCCATCGCCGCTATCACGCGTCTGTCGATGGATATCGGTATTCCGCAGCATCTGCGCGATCTGGGGGTAAAAGAGGCCGACTTCCCCTACATGGCGGAGATGGCTCTGAAAGACGGCAATGCGTTCTCGAACCCGCGTAAAGGCAACGAGCAGGAGATTGCCGCGATTTTCCGCCAGGCATTCTGAGTGTTAACGAGGGGACCGTCATGTCGCTTTCACCGCCAGGCGTACGCCTGTTTTACGATCCGCGCGGGCACCATGCCGGCGCCATCAATGAGCTGTGCTGGGGGCTGGAGGAGCAGGGGGTCCCCTGCCAGACCATAACCTATGACGGAGGCGGTGACGCCGCTGCGCTGGGCGCCCTGGCGGCCAGAAGCTCGCCCCTGCGGGTGGGTATTGGGCTCAGCGCGTCCGGCGAGATAGCCCTCACTCATGCCCAGCTGCCGGCGGACGCGCCGCTGGCTACCGGACACGTCACCGATAGCGACGATCATCTGCGTACGCTCGGCGCCAACGCCGGGCAGCTGGTTAAAGTCCTGCCGTTAAGTGAGAGAAACTGAATGTATCGTATCTATACCCGCACCGGGGATAAAGGCACCACCGCCCTGTACGGCGGCAGCCGCATCGAGAAAGACCATATTCGCGTCGAGGCCTACGGTACCGTCGATGAACTGATATCCCAGCTGGGCGTCTGCTACGCCACGACCCGCGACGCCGGGCTGCGGGAAAGCCTGCACCATATTCAGCAGACGCTGTTCGTGCTGGGGGCTGAACTGGCCAGCGATGCGCGGGGCCTGACCCGCCTGAGCCAGACGATCGGCGAAGAGGAGATCACCGCCCTGGAGCGGCTTATCGACCGCAATATGGCCGAGAGCGGCCCGTTAAAACAGTTCGTGATCCCGGGAAAGAATCTCGCCTCTGCCCAGCTGCACGTGGCGCGCACCCAGTCCCGTCGGCTCGAACGCCTGCTGACGGCCATGGACCGCGCGCATCCGCTGCGCGATGCGCTCAAACGCTACAGCAATCGCCTGTCGGATGCCCTGTTCTCCATGGCGCGTATCGAGGAGACTAGGCCTGATGCTTGCGCTTGAACTGGCTGGCGTCAATATCGTACTGCTTCATTTTGCGCCACAGGGTGGTGCGGCCGATATTGAGCAGCTGCGACATCTCCTGCACCCGCCCGCTGGTCACCCGGGCGGCGTGAATAATAGCTTCCTTTTCGATGGCGCTAAAGGTCAGGCTGGCCGGCAGCAGCGATGACGCGCTATCCCCGCCCGGCCGCTCGGAAAAGAGATATTCCGGCAGATTACTCAGGCGAATGTGGCCGTTGTCGCTGCTGATGGCGATATTCTCAATGACGCTATTGAGCTCAAAATCATTCCCCGGCCACGAGTAGGCCACCAGCTGCGCCAGCGCGTCATCGTCCACTTTCAGTCGCGAAGAGAAACGCTTCTCCAGGCTCTTCAACCGGTTATGCACCAGCGACGGAATACTGTTGCGTCGGGCGCGCAGCGGCGGGATGACGATCTCAAAGGAGTGCAGCGCATAGTACAGCTGGCGGCTAAAGCGGTTCTGTTCCACCAGATTGGCCAGATCGACGGTGGTGGTGGCAATCACCTTCACATCCACCGGGATCAGGCGCCGGGCGTCGAGGCGGGTGAGCACGCCCTGCTTAATCACCTGCAGCAGGGCCGACTGCAGCTCCGGCGCCAGATACTCGATCTTTTCCAGAAACAGGGTGCCGCCGTTGGCCAGCTCAAGGCGGCTCAGGCGACCATTTTCATCGTCGGTAGGGGCGCTGCCCATAAAGTCCTGGCCCAGCACGCTGTCGGCATATAGCTGGCAGTTGACGGCGATGTAGGGGCCGCCCGCCCGTTCGCTTTCATTGTGAATAGCCTGGCTCAGCAGCTCTTTCCCGACCCCCTCTTCGCCGCACAGTAGCACCGGGAAGCCGCCGCGCGCCGCCTGGCGGCCAAAGTGGATCAGGCGTCGGGTTTCCGGATCGTCGGCAGACATCTGCTCAAAGGTGTGGCTGACTTTACCGAGCTGGCTGGTCATCAGCTGCCGCATCTGCTCCACCGGATGCAGCAGCAGAATAAAACTGTTGCCTTGCGCCTCGACAATCGGTTTTAAGGTGATCACCGCATCGACAAACTGATGCTGACTTTCAAAGGTGACTTCGACGTGATTCAGGCCGCGGGCGTGTTTGATGGCGCGGCGCAGCAGCGCCGGGAGGGTCACCAGATCGGCGATATTTTTCCCCTGGCTGGCCTGAGCATCAAGATGCAGCAGTCTCGCCGCCTGAACATTGAGAAACTGCAGCACGCCCTGTTCGTTCCACGCCATCACCCCATCGTCCATGCTCTCCAGCAGGCCGTACATCTGATT
>OKVU01000498.1_pt1 | contig 11523 bp, 10 predicted proteins | sample 1606901 | NCBI WGS metagenome assembly OKVU01 (sample SAMN03281017, study PRJEB24777) | human gut metagenome | isolation source: fecal sample PR221 from 1 month old male Chinese infant, caesarean... | reverse complement strand
CGAGGCAGATCCTCCCCATCATCATGTTGAGGGGCAGCTACTCTTCGCCACCAGAGGGGTTATGCTGGTGCAAACAGAGAGCGACCGTTGGGTGATCCCTCCTCAGCGGGCATTATGGCTACCGCCTCTACATATCCATAGTTATCATCTGCTTTCACAAACCGATCTCAGGGCGATCTATTTCAGCAGTAGCCTTATCGCAGAATGTACGAGCTTTACGAAGAGTCAACAGGTGCATGTGATCACGGCTACGCCCTTAGTCAAAGAGCTTATCGCTGGGCTGTTCAGTGAGGACTACGCCAGACCGAGTCAACGGAAGATAGCGTTGTTGCTTCTGGAAATTCTCAGCGAGGCTCCACCTTTAACGATGGCGCTTCCCATGCCGAATGATGAGCGATTATTCAGCGCTGCCAGATCGCTACTGGTCAATCAGCGCTGGGAAGCATCGCTGAGCGAGCTGGCTTTTATGTCGGCCATGTCGGAACGGACCTTTTCCCGATTGTTTATGAAGGATACAGGCTTTAGTTTTAGAACATGGAAGCAGAGAGCCAGAATTTGCGCTTCGTTGGATCTTCTCGCGAACGGTGTTCCAATCAAACAGGTCGCTTACCAGCTTGGTTTCTCATGCCCGGCGGCCTTTACCGCTGCTTTTCGCTGCATTTTGGGGGCAACGCCACGCGATTTTGTGCCTTAAACCGGGAAACCCTCAAAGCGGTCTTTGAGACTGTCATGGGCATATTACCAGACGCAGAAACCCTGCGAGGGTAGGTGTATCCCGCCTTTGCTGTTGAGAAAGGTAGTTTAATTTGCACCCGACACACTCTCATTGATTAAAGCACGGAGTGGAGATTACTGCGGTCCACAGTTCTGACAAACCGTGAAAGAGAAGGCCTGCATGAAGAAAAAAGGTGTCGCGATGCGTGATGAAATTACCTTATGACAGACCTTACGGTGATTTACGGCACCGGGTGGATTCCGGACGCTGTGAGCCCCTCATTGCTACGAAGCCTGATTCTGCTGTACCTCACGCCATATGATAGCCTGCGCAACAATCACATCCTGCCCATTAATGCGTCCAGGGGAGTACTCCCGGGCCCTGCACGTCCCCTGTGTAGGCTGAAGATAAATTAGCGTTGATGTTAATCGTGGGTTCTGCAGATGGGTAGAAATTGATAACTTAGGATGCAAGTTCGTCCCGCTCTTTCTGCAGTTTTCATCGAGGGGATATTCTGCGGAATAATTGTGCCCATATACAAAGATAGTTCCGAATCGGAATGAGTTAATAATCGGTACAGCAGGCGTTGCGCTCGGGCCGACAATGATCGACCACGAAAAGCAGGAAGTATTACTTTGTCAGTAATACGATATCCTCTCAGAAAAGCGATGTTTCCTTTCTGGCATATTAGCAACCCGGCGCGAACATCGTTTTCATAGATAATATATACTTCTCTCTCTGAAATATGGTCACACAACTCTTCGTCATCAACTGCTACCAAATTGCTTGCAGACAGTTCGCGAACTGTCTGCCATGTATGCTTATAGGCATCACCCAGGGCCTGACAACACCAGTCAAAATCTTCGTATGTCGCCACTTGCAAAGTAAGAGATTTATCATTGAATTCAGGGGGTTCAGAAAAAGACGCGGCATATATATACTGGTCGGGAATACCCTGCAGGAAGGACTGGCCGGGTACAAGAATGCGGACATACTGAGCTCTGAGTTGTGACCATTCCTTACTAATGAGTTCTAATGCAGTATGATTTAGGTCAGAATCCATACCTACAATATCAATAAAAGGTTTGTTAATATTTCCGCCCTGATAACGGGGGCCAGTAAGAAATTGCTTTCCATCAATTTTGAGTTTTCGTTGTAAAAAATATTCCTGACATAATCCAGTTTCTCTCCAGGGAAATCGCGCCGAGAAACTTCTGTCTGTACACCTCGATTCCTGCTCTGACAACCATTGTTTTAACCATGAACGTAGAGTAACTTCAGGCACAGGTAGCCTGGCATATTGAGATAGCATGTAAGATAGCATAAAAAATATTTTGCCCTTGGATGTAAAAATGTTTTTTTAAACAAATCAGAATAGTTCTACTCTCATTTTATTACCAATTATAGCTGGCACGTCAGCTCCTTGCTCAATGCGGACCTTTAGCTCGACAGCTTGTCCGCTCCGCGCCAGAAGCGAACAGTGTTATCAGTGGCGATTGATAAAACGTCAGCCCGTAGACCTTGTCTCACAGCACCTCAACCACTTCAAATTCTTCTGCGATCAACTCCATATCCTCAGAAAAATGACCTTCGGAGCTGAAAAATCTCTGATGCTCTTTCTTCCAGTATTCAAGGCTTAAATCGCCTTCACCTTCTTTGCGGGCGAATGCTTCAGTCACATCACAAAAACGAACCAGCTGCATCGAAATCAGTCTGATCACGCAAACTGGAACATTCTGGCCATCAAGAATAATGTGATAACTCCCTATCCTCGGGGCAGCTTTTTCCTGCTGGTGCGAGGCAAAAGATCCGCAAGAGGCCGTTTTGATCCCTTTTTTGATCAGGTCAGCAAGCTCGTTAGCCAGCTCCGGACTGTCACCCATTTGCCAGGCATCTGCGCCGGGATACTTTGTTTTTATTTCCTCAACCTCAACCATGAAAATCCCTTCGTTATCGTCAATGAAAAAAATGGCATACCTTTTTAACATGAGCGGTCCCAACATTATCAGCGATATCTTTCTTTAGATAGTGTGGTCCGTTTTTCGCTCAGAACGGACCTTAAGGGCATTTAACGCGTCAGAAACGGCAGTTAACTTCAAGACGAGCCATAAAGTCGCCTGTCTTATTGAGACTGCCAGTAAAGCGGTGAACCGAACGCGTCGATGTAGTAATCGATAATCGCCCGCACGTTCAGCGGAGGGTGGCGGGCATTCGGATAGATTGCCGCGATATGCTGTGGCTCCGTTTTTATGGACCTATCCAGCTCCGGCAGCAGTTCGATAAGTTCGCCGCTCTTTAGCCGGTCTCCAATCAGCCAGTCAGGAAACAGCACAATCCCCATCCCTCCGAGTGCGGCAATCAGCAGGGTTTCAGCATTATTCGATGACATCAGGGGTGAGACAGGGTAGTGCACCCATTCCTCTCCGTGCCGGCGCAGCAGCCATTGGTTTGGTCCTGACGAACCGCGGTAGACCAGGCATTTATGCCGGGCGAGCTCTTCGGGCGATCCCAGCATGCCGTGCCGGCGGATATAATCCGGTGACGCGGCAAGATGATAGCACTGCTGGCCAAACACGCGCGCATGAAATGCGGAATCCGTCAGCACGCCAATCCGGAAAATCACGTCAGCCGGCTCACGGTGCGGATCGATGTAATCATCAGTCAACGTAAGCTCAATGCTGAGCTTCGGATATCGCTCCGTCAGGCCCGGTAACGCGGGTGCGACATGGCGCTGTCCAAAGAATACGGGTGCGTTTATGCGGACCATTCCGGAAGGCTCAAGCGTTCTCTCGTTGAGTTCCCGCCGCGCCTCCTCCATGCTGCCAGTCATCGCTCGCGCATAGCGGATAAAAAGATGGCCGCTTTCCGTCGGGATTATCGCCCGGGTATTGCGGTAAAAAAGCTGCTGGCCGAGCACATCCTCCATCTGATGGATGACCCGCGATACCTGAGAGGCCGATATACCTTCCCGCCGGGCCACCACAGAGAAATTCTGCGTCTCATAGACGTCTATAAAAATCAGCAGGGCGCGAATACTGATGTTCCCAAGCTCATTCATTAATGCATATCCTGCACAGGTGTTAATCTCATTATGGCATTTTTCTCATCCATATTAAGCCGTAATCTCCTCCGCCTGGAGTACTGGAGATGATTGCTATGCAGCTAATATTGATTTTTATCGTCATTGCCGGAGGCATGGGACTGTCCATAGAGGCAGGATTGCTCGGACCATTGGGTGGGGAGGTCGGTGACCTCTGGGCGACCTTCAGCATATTCGGCGTGGGCGCGGCGCTGACCTTTCTGCTGATGCTTTTTTTCAGCCCGCGCAACAGTCCGTCGTTCTTTGCGCAACCAGCGTGGCAGCTGCTTGGCGGCGTGCTTGGGCCGATTTACGTCATCATCCTGACCGTAGTAACGCCGGCAATCGGCATCGCCATGACTATGATCGGCATCCTGGCAGGCCAGGTGTTCAAGAGCCTGATTATTGATCACTTCGGTCTGCTCGGTACGTCGCGCAGGAAAATTGACAGTAAACGTATCATTGCGCTGATTTTCATCATTGCAGCGCTGGTTATGGTTGCACAGGGGTAAAGTAACATTATGACTATTATCATGATTCTGCTCGCCGTTGCCGGTGGCGCCATGCTGAGTATCCAGGCGGCTATCAATGGCCAGCTGGGCAGCAAGGTTGGCGTATTCAAAAGCGCATTCCTGACATTTTCTGTCGGCGCCCTGGTGACGGGGCTGCTGATCTTTTTCTTCGAACCCAAACACCCCCTGACGCTGATGGACGTGCCTAAATGGCAACTGCTGGGCGCAATGTTTGGTGTGCCTTATATCGTTATTATGGTACTGGCCGTCCAGCGTATTGGCGCGGCAGTTGCTACGGTCGCTGTCATTTTTGGTCAGTTAACCATGAGCATGCTGATCGATAACTTCGGCTGGCTGGACAATGCGTCGATTCCATTCTCGATGAGCCGAATCGGCGCCATTGTCTCCCTGGGTATTGCGCTGTACTTGATTTACTCCAGCAGCAGGGCAAAAGCCGCAACGGTGGAAATCCCCCGTCGGCCAGTACCGCGGGGGGAGTTGACGATTATTCCCAGCGTTTCAGCAGCAGGCTGGCGTTAACGCCGCCAAAGCCAAAACCGTTCGACAGCGCGTAACGCATCTTCTGCGGGCGGGCCTGCAGCGCCACCAGATTGAGACCTGCCGCCTCTTCATCGGGGTGATGCAGGTTCAGCGTCGGCGGCACCACCTGGTCACGCAGCGCCTGAATGGTGAAGATGGCCTCGATCCCGCCGGCCGCGCCTAACAGATGGCCGGTGGCGGATTTCGTCGAGGTAATGGCGACCGGATGGGCGCCAAACAGCGTTTTAATCGCCGCCAGCTCGCCTTTATCACCGACCTGCGTCGAGGTGGCGTGGGCGTTGATATGGTCAATCTCTTCCGCGGACACTCCGGCCTGGCGAAGGGCGGTTTCCATGGCCCGACGCGCGCCGTTCCCGTCTTCCGGGCCCGCGGTCAGGTGATAAGCATCTGCGCTGGTGCCGTAGCCCACCAGCTCGGCCAGCGGCGTGGCGCCGCGCGCCAGCGCGTGCTCCAGCGACTCGATCACGATAAGCCCCGCGCCTTCTCCCATCACAAATCCATCGCGGTCGCGGTCAAAGGGGCGGGAAGCGGCTTCTGGCTGGTCGTTGGAGGCGCTGGAGAGCGCCCTTGCCGCGGCAAACCCGGCCAGGCTAACGCGATGAATTGCCGCTTCCGCGCCGCCGCAGAGGGCAATATCCGCCTCGCCGCTGCGGATCATCCGCGCTGCATCGCCGATGGCCTGGGCACCCGCTGCGCAGGCGGTGACCGGCGCGCCGATGGGGCCCCGGAAGCCGTGGGCGATGGACACATGCCCGGCGGCCAGGTTGGCCAGAAAAGAGGGAATGGTGAATGGGGAGAGGCGACGCGGCCCGCGTTCATCGGTGGTATGTACCGCATTGGCGATCTCACTGAAGCCGCCGATCCCGGTGGCGATCACCGTGGCGGTACGTTCCTGTTCGGCCGCAGATGCTGGCGACCAGCCGGCCTGGGTCAGCGCTTCACGGGCGGCGACCAGCGCAAACTCAATAAAGCGATCCATCTTTTTGCGCTCTTTCGCGGGGATGGTCGCCAGCGGGTCGAAGCCGTGCAGCGGATCGCTGTCAATGGACGGCACCTGGCCGGCCACTTTGCAGGGAATATCCGCGACCAGCTGCTCGCTGAGACTGGTGACCCCTGACTTTCCTGCCAGCAGCGACTGCCAGACGTGCTGTACGCCGCAGCCCAGCGGGCTGACAATCCCCATCCCGGTGACGACAATGCGTTTAACGGAAACGCCCATAGTTAACTCTCCTGTAGTATCAGTGTGCCGGCGGCTTTTTCATCAAGGGAACCAGCAGCGCGGCAAGTAAAAAACCCATCATGATGAGGTAGAACGCATCGGAAAAGGCCTGGGTTCGCGCCTCCCGTAGCGCCAGCGCGGAAAGATTTTTCAGCGCCGCCGTCTGCGCGGCATCCGGCGAGATCCCCTGGACGGTGAAGTTTGCCGCGCTGCGCTGAACAAAATCGCTCATTGCCAGGTTGGCGTTATTCAGATGGTCCGCCAGGCGGCTATAGTGCAGATTGGTTCTGTCGTTAAGCACCGTGCCGCACAGGGCGATGCCGATGGCGCCCCCGAGGTTGCGCATCAGATTAAACAGCCCGGAGGCCAGCTTCAGGCGCGCGGGCGGCAGGCTGCCCAGCGTCAGGGTCACCGTTGGCGCGACGGCAAACTGCTGCGCCAGTCCGCGAAAGGCCTGCGGGAGCAGCAACTGGTCCGCCCCCCAGTCGTGAGTGATCGGAACAAAGCTGTACATTGACACCGCAAAGCCGATCAGCCCGGCCATCAGCAGCCAGCGCAGATCGACGCGGTTGGCGAGCCACGAATAAAACGGAATAGACATGACCTGGAACAGACCGGTGGAAAATACCGCCAGGCCGATCTCCAGCGCACTGAAACCGCGCACACTCCCCAGATACAGCGGGGTTAAATAGATGGTGGCGAAGATGCCGACGCCGGCCATAAACGAGAAATAGCAGCCGAGGCTGAAGGTTCGATCCTGCAGGGCGCGGAGATCCATCACCGGCTGCGGATGGCGCAGGGTGCGGATAACAAAGGCCACGCCGCAGAGCAGGGCGACCCAGGCGGTGGTCGTCAGGGTCGCGTCATCAAACCAGCCCCAGCGCGGACCTTCTTCGAGGGTATATTCCAGGCAGCCGAGGGACAAGGCCAGCAGCAGAATACTGAGATAGTCGGCGCCGCGCAGCAGAGTGGGGTCGGCGCTGTCTACTTTTACCAGCAGCGGCACTGCCACCGCGATGTAAATCCCCGGAACAACGTTGATAAAGAACAGCCAGTGCCAGTTGTAGTTTTCGGTGATCCAGCCGCCCACCGTTGGACCCAGCGTAGGGGCGAGGGAGGCCAGGCCGCCGATCGTCGCCGCGGCGATGACCCGCTGTTTGCCCTGAAAAAAGGCGAAAGCGGTGGTGAACACTAGGGGGATCATCGACCCGCCCGCCAGTCCCTGCAGGGCGCGGAAGGCGATCATACTCTGGATGTTCCACGCCCAGCCGCACAGCAGGCTCATCAGCGTGAAGCCCGCCGCGGAAGCGGCAAACAGCCAGCGGGTCGACATGACCCGGGCCAGCCAGCCGGAAAGCGGGATAATAATGATCTCGGCGATCAGGTAGCTGGTTTGTACCCAGACGGTTTCATCGTCGCCCGCCGACAGGCCGCCGCCAATATCCCGCAGCGAGGCGGAGACGATCTGGATGTCGATAAGGGCAATAAACATCCCCACGCACATGCTGGCGAAGGCGAAGATCTTCTTCGCCGTCGGCATCGACAGACCCTGCGGGGCGGACAGCGCCTGAACGGTGCTCATCGAGGGCTCTTTTCGTTCACGGTGACGATCACCGACAGTCCCGGGCGCAGGACGTCAAGCTTTGCCCCGTCACCTTCCAGCGCAATGCGGACCGGCACCCGCTGCACGATTTTAGTGAAATTCCCGGTCGCGTTCTCCGCCGGCAGAATGCTGAAGCGTGAGCCGGTCGCCGGCGCCAGGCTGGCGACATGCCCCTTAAAGGTATGGTTCGGCAGCACATCGGCGACGATGGTCACCGGCTGGCCGGCACGCATATGCGCCAGCTGGTTTTCCTTGAAGTTAGCGTCAATCCACAGGCCGTGCGCGGGTACCAGGGAGAGCAGCTGCGTACCGCTGCTGACGAAGGAGCCGGACCACGCGCGGCGGTTGCCAATCACCCCATCGAACGGTGCGCGAATGTCGGTATAGCTGAGGTTCAGCCTGGCCATCTCGAGGTTAGCCTGGGCCTGCGCCAGGGCAGCCAGGATTTGCTGCTGGCGAGCATCCAGCACCGCCAGCTGACGTTCGGCCACGGTTTTATCCGCTTTGGCCTTCTCCTGCTCGGCGTGCGCCCGGCGATAATCGGCGGAGGCGTTATCGCGGATCTGTGCGGAAATCGCGCTCGACACGGCCAGGGCGTTATAGCGTCGGTTGTCGTTAGCCAGTTTTTCGGTTGCCGCCGTGGCGGCCAGTAACGAGGCCGCAGAGCCGGCAATGGTCGCCTGCTGAAGCTGGCGGGTAGCTTGGATATCGGCCAGCGCGGCCTGCTGCGCCGCCACTTCTCCGGCGGCTTTCGCGAGGGCGGCGCGATAATCGCGGTCGTCAATGCGGATCAACAGGTCACCTTTTTTCACCGCCATATTGTCCTGCACCGCCAGCTGCTGGATATAGCCGGAGACTTTGCTGGAGATGGCGCTAATGTCGCCGCCGACATAGGCATCATCGGTGGTCTGCATAAAGCGCCCGGTATGCCACCAGTAAGCGCCGTAGCTCGCTGCCGCCAGGGCGGCAGCCCCCAGGGCCGCCAGGACAAGAATATTTTTCTTACTGGTCGGATTCATTGCTGGCATCTCTGTAAGGTTCAGGCTGGAATTTTTGCCCGCTATCGCCTTCGCGTTTGCGCAGCAGATATTCATGACGATATTTCATCAGCGGCGAGGCGGCGGGGCCCGGCACCATGGCGTATTTACCCGGAATAATCTCTTCCCCGGTCGCTTTATCCACCATGACTGGCTCAACCCGTCGCTGGGTGGCGGTTTCCACCAGCTGCATCTGACGGCCTTCGGGGGCGAAGTGGCGGTTACCCCATTCCGCCAGCGCCAGCAGCACCATGCGGAAATCGCGGCCGCGTTGCGTAAGGTGGTATTCGTAGCGCGGCGGGGTGCTGCTGTAGCACACCTTCTCCAGCAGTCCGTCATCGACCAGTTCCTTCAGGCGGCGCGACAGAATATTGGGCGCGACGTTGCTGCTTTTCTGGAACTCGTCAAAGCGGGTAAAGCCCGCGAAGGCGTCACGCAGGATCATGATGCTCCAGCTGTCGCCGATGCGGCCAAGGCTGCGGGCGATGGGGCAGGGAGCGTGGCAAAGCGGTTCATTTTTCATGGGCTGTCCAGTAACCAGGTGGCTTTTGCCAGCAAATTGACATAGTAACTATCAAAATGCAAGTTACTCTTCATGGTACCCAGAGAAGAAGCTGCTGCCGTTTCGCTACGCCGTTTCACCTTTGAATGCCGAATATTGGACAGTCGCCGCCGCCTTATATCTGCTTGACCGTAATAAGAGATAAATATCGCTGATGGCAGATGAAACATTTTAATAATGATAAAAATCGAGGTGCTGGGTAATGACCTTTATTGGGGGATACGATATAAGGTATGGCGACACTCAAATTAACATTCTCATAACTTATAAAGGTTAAATAAATGAAGCTGGTGGGTATTGTTGGTTGGCGAGGGATGGTGGGCTCAGTATTGTTGCAACGCATGATCGAAGAAAATGATTTCGACGATATTACAGCGCATTTTTTTAGTACCTCCAGTGCGGGTGCCCCGGGCCCGGTTATTAATGGTAAAAGCGACAGGCTGAAAGATGCGAATTCCCTTAGCGCACTCGCCGAAATGGATATCATCATCACCTGTCAGGGCGGGGATTATACCAAAGCCATCTATCCGGCGTTAATTAACCATGGCTGGCAAGGTTACTGGATTGATGCGGCTTCGGCGCTGCGGATGGATGAAAGAGCCTGCATTATTCTCGACCCCGTCAACCGCGAAAATATCGATCGTGCGGTAAAAGCGGGAATTAAACTGTTTGTCGGCGGCAACTGCTCCATTACGCTGAGCCTGATGGGGTTGGCCGGGCTGATAAAAGCGGATCTTATCGAATGGATGAGCGTGATGACCTATCAGTCTGCCTCCGGGGCGGGCGCCAAACAGGTGCGGGAATTAATCGCACAAAGCGCTTATATCAGTCAGCATTTATCCGCTGATGAACTGACATCATCAGGTTCCGTGCTGCCATTGGTAAATAAAGTGAGTGAGTTGATTAACAGCGCGGGCATGCCGGTGGAGAATTTTGGCGTCCCCCTCATGGGCAGCATCATTCCGTGGATCGACAGCGATCTGGGCGATGGAAACAGCCGCGAAGAATGGAAGGGCGAGGCGGAAACTAATAAAATTCTTGGCCTTGCGCCGGGTACCATCCCGGTCAATGGTTTATGCATTCGGGTCGGGGTGATCCGCTGTCACAGCGCGGCGATTACGCTGAAACTTAAACGTGAGGTCAGCGAAGCAGAATTTGCTGAGTTAGTCACTCATTCCCATCCGTGGGTAAACTATGTCCGCAATAATAAGCAAGAGAGTGTCAGTAAATTGACCCCGGCTGCTATTAGTGGTTCGCTGCAGGTAGGTATTGGCCGCTACAAGAAAATGTCGCTAAATAATGACCCAGTCTACTCGGTGTTAACGGTTGGCGATCAGCTATTGTGGGGCGCTGCGGAGCCCCTGCGCCGCATGTTAAATATCCTGCTGGGCAAAATATAGTTACGGTCATCCGGGGAAAGCCCTCGCGCGCAGGCGGTTAAGACAAATGTTTAACGAAGCGTTTGCGAACCTCCTTGTAGCCGTTATTTTCATAAAATTGATGCGCTCTGATTCTTTTTTCACTACTTGAAAGTTCGATCTGAGCGCATTGTTTATCGCGGGCGAGGCGCTCTGCGGCCTGGAGAAGCTGCTGGCCTATCCCTGATCCACGTGACGATTCCTCTATGACCAGCGCGGAAATTAATGCCCATAAACGGTTCTCATGTACCGGTAAAATAAAATTGATAACGATTACGCCACACACGGCGTTTTCTGTTTCCGCCACCAGCGCACTCATCATGCTCTGCGGGGCAGTGATGCGTTGCGCTAAGATCGCCGTCTCCGTCTGATAGCCCAACTGCAGAAATAGCGTTTGCAGCGAGGGGATATCTTTTGCTTCCGCAGCTCTGATGAACACCATGATATTCGACTCCAAATAACATGTTACCGGACCGGAAGCGGGCCGGCGGATACCTTATTCCCCGGTCCGCTCCAGTCTATGCCACTCAGTCCATCAGACTGACCTGGGCGGCGACAATCCGCCAGCCGTAGGGGAAGCGTACCCAGGTCTGCTGCTGGCGGCCTAGGCGCGCGCTGCCTTCGCGGGTGAACTCGGTGCTGCACACCGCCATATCCGCGCCAAAGGTGGTAATGGTGGTATGGCGCAGATCGCGGGCCAGACCGGCGGCGGGGCGGGCGGCGCGAAAGGCGCGGATCGCCTCGATGCCATACAGATTTTCGCCGGCTCCCAGCCGTACGGTGCGCGGGTCGTGCCAGAACAGCGCATCCAGCGCCT
>OKVU01000482.1_pt1 | contig 11951 bp, 10 predicted proteins | sample 1606901 | NCBI WGS metagenome assembly OKVU01 (sample SAMN03281017, study PRJEB24777) | human gut metagenome | isolation source: fecal sample PR221 from 1 month old male Chinese infant, caesarean... | reverse complement strand
AGGTTTCCGAGATTATGCGCCAAATGCTTACTCAAGCTCAAACGGCTGGTCAGTATTTTACCAATGACCAAATCAAAGAAATGACTCGCAAGGTTAGTGCTGAGGTTGACTTAGTTCATCAGCAAACAGATCGGAAGAGCGTCGTGTAGGGTAAGAGTGTAGATCTCGGTGGTCGCCGTATCATTAAAAAAAAAAATAATCGGGGAATAATTTTTATAATTAATGGTTGTAACGGGCTGGTCAATAAGGCAAAGTGACGGTGAGATAATGAATATTAATGAGCAAAATCAATCAATAGATCCAAGTCAACTGACTGCTGCTAATGAGTACTTTGACGAAGGCAGCAGGGACACTATGGATCCGTTGTTTTACATAGTTTAGTTCGAGCATTAAAGCAAGAAAAATTACGGTCAATTCCGTACACCCAGAACGAGGATGGCTCATTTAAGAAGATTCATATCCCCGTCGAAGGTGGTTACGCTTCAGTATTAAGCGATGGTAACGTTGTCAATACGTTTGACCCGGCAACCTTAAAGGATCCTACTAAGGATACTGATGTCTACTACATTGTTTACTACAGTTTAGTTGGGCAAAAGACGGCTAACCTTTCTAACCAGCCACAAAGTATTGAACTGGATAACTTCTACAGTGTTAGTACGTCAGGGGACGAAATGTGGCCCGCTACATTTCGTCCCATTACGTTGACTAATAACCTGAACCAGATTTTTGGTAGGAATACTTCTATTTGGGTTGAAGGAAACTATATTGATACCGGGCGGAATTCTATTAAGATGGCTGCTCAAAAGATGGACGAAAATGGCGAGCCGGTTCCAGATACCAATGTTGGAACGTACACGTTAACCTCTAAGGGTGCTCACCGTGGTGCTGAAGTTAGTTTTGAATTAACCGACAGTACTTATAATGGGCCGATTGCTCCAGCTTACGTAATCTTGTCAGATAGTAACTTTGAATATATTGGTTTTGTCCGTTTCCAACCACAAATCATTCGTGGTGAAGTTTCTAACCCGTCAACTGTTGGCTGGCAAGGTAAGGAACAACATGCCAAGATTTCAATTAAAAATAACCTACCTGTAATTACCCAAAACGATAATCCATCAACTGATCTGTTTTACCAACGGACTAATCCTGAAAAGAAGATTGAACAGAAAAAGCCATCAAATATTGATGTAAGGGACATCAAGTTCTGGGTCAACGGAAGCGCAACTGGTGCACAATCACTTGATGCAATCTTGAATGACGAAAAGATTGGTGTTTACCGGATTAACCGGGGAAAGAATGAAATTATTTACCAGCCAAGCGGGACATTTGTTGGTCGTCCGCAACCAATAGAGTTTATTGCTTATGGTTCAGATGGTCATAGTTACCTTGGCAATTTCAGTCAGACTGTTTTAGGAATCCAGCTGCAAAACACTCATGATATTCAAGGGGTTACTCAGACTTCACAAATTACAATTATTTCTAGTCCTAATGAACCCGGGAGACCGCTTGATAGTAATTGGCCAATTGACTTTATCAGCAATAGTCAGGCAAGCAAGCAGCTTAGTGCGACTAAGAATGGTCAGACTGTTGGTCTATATCAAATTGATCCTAATACAGGAACAGTATCATTTGCACCAGATAAAAACTTTATTGGTCAACCAGATAAAGTAACTATTCGGGTAACATCTGCTAGTGGTGAGCAGACCAACCTTCAGTACCAGCCAACAGTTGACGCTGTTCGGCCGAGTGCGCGGATTGCGCCAACAATTGGTGAACAAGGTCAAAGTCAAACTTCTAAGGTTCGGATCACTAGTGGTAGTGATCAAGTAATGGCTCGGATTGATGCTAACCACCCGGCCCGCTTTATCATTAATGGTCAGGTAAGTAATGCTGAAAAGATTTCTATCTCAGGAATTGGTAGTTATATTTTGGAACCAAGCACCGGATTAGTGACCTTCTCACCTGACTTTGAATACTTTGGTAAGCCAAAGGGCATTAATATTCAAGTAACCGATGATAACAACACACCGGCAATCGCCACTTATAACGTTACTGTGTTACGTCATCAGGTTGCACAACAACCTTCACCAGCAGCTAATAGTGGTGACCAAGGGGTAATTGAAGAATCACCTGCTGGGGAAACAGTTATTCAACAGCCGGTTAGTCAACAACAATCACAACCGGTTCAACAACCACAGACTCAGCAGCAACCAACTCCACAGCCGACACCGCAACAACCAGTTCAGAATGTTGCCGAGCAGGTTCCTGGTGCTGATAATACCGAGTTGCCAATGCTAGATGACACCAACGCTTGGTACATGATAGCAATTGCTCTTCTTGGCGCATTGTCTGGGGAAGAGTAAATTAAACTTAAACTAAAAGAGGCTGAGAAAAAACAAAACGTTTTTTCTCAGCCTCTAACTATTACCGATAATTTTTAAATTTACCGAGTCTAATCGCGCGAATCAAGCAGAGCCCTAATGTCTAGTTACGAACGGAGAACGTTTCTAACCGAACCAACCTCCGTTCTCGACTAGCCATACGGACTCTTAAGAAGCTTGATTCCCAGCTTTTTTTGCTATTTCATAGCTATTAATTTATTTCTTTAGAAAATCTGGGTCTTCAAATTCAGGGTTAGGGTAGTGATAGAATCCTTGACCTGACTCTTGACCAACGTGTCCGGCATCAATCATTGCTTTTAACTTTTGAGCAATTGTTTGGTGAATCTCATCTTTGGTAGTTTGGTAAGCATTGAGCTCCATTTGGTAAGGAGTCCGTAAACCAACCATGTCCAAGATCATAAATGGACCCATTGGTGAATTAGTAGAAATCATCCAGTCCTTATCAATTGTTTGCGGATCAGAAACATTATTTGCCCATAATTGCATTGCAGAAGCAAGGAGAGGCATTAAGACGGCGTTAAGAACATAGCCATGTTGTTCCTTATGAACCTCAATTGGTACCATCTTAATTTCACGAGCAAAGTCAACAACCTCTTGGTAAACCGCTGGATCAGTTTGTTCAGTTCCCATAATTTCAGCAACGTTAAACCGCCAAATCTTATTAGCGAAGTGCATGTGGAGGAACTTTGCCGGGCGATCAACAAACTTAACCAGTTGACTGGGGATAAATGATGAAGAATTACTTGCAAAGATCGTTTTAGCAGGAGCGGCCTGTGAAAGTTCAGCGTAAAACTTTTCCTTAAGTTCTAATGACTCTGGGAGAGCTTCGATGACGTAATCGGCGTCCTTAACGGCTTCTTTAAGATCAGTGGTAATTGTAGTGATATTATCTAACCCAGCTTGAAATTCTTGATCGGTTAAGTTGAGATCACGTTGATAATCCGCTTTTAACGCATTAATTCGCTTTTCAGCAGTATCAATGTGGTGGTTATAAACGGTAACATTAAATCCATTAAGCGCAATTTGGTAGGCAATCTGGCTTCCTAAAACACCAGCACCCGCAACGGTAATGTTTTTAAATGACATAATTACGTGCTCCCTTCTACTTCTTAAGAAAATCTGGGTCCGCAAATTCAGGGTTAGGGTAGTGATAGAATCCTTGGCCTAATTCAAGTCCTTCGTGACCAGCATCAATCATTTCCTTAAGCCGATCGGCAATCACCTTGAAGATTTCTTGATGGCGAGATTCGTAAAGGTTAGTGACAATGTTCCAAACTGTCCGTAAGCCAACGTCATCGAGCATCATAAATGGGCCAACAGGTGAACCGGTAGAGATCATCCAGTCCTTATCAACCGTCTGTGGATCGGCAACACCTTTTACCCAAAGAGCCATTGCGCTAATCACAAATGGAATCAGGAGTGAATTAAGGACGTATCCTGGTTGTTCTTTATGAAGCGGGATTGGAACCATCTTAATTACGTGGGCAAAGTCAACTACTTCTTGGAAAACAGCAGGGTCTGTCTCATTCGTCCCCATAATTTCGGCAACATTGCATTTCCAAATCTTATTGGCAAAGTGCATGTGGAGATATTTTGCTGGCCGATCGACAAACTTAACTAGCTGACTGGGAACCATGGTTGAGGAGTTACTTGCAAAAATAGTCTTTGCCGGGGCAAGTTTTGATAATTGCTTGTAGAACTCTTCCTTAATTTCCAGATTTTCTGGTAAGGCCTCAATTACATAATCAGCATCTTTAACTGCTTCGGCAAGGTCAGCGGTGAAGCTAAGCCGACTAAGACCAGCATTGAATTCATCATCACTTAGTCCCAAATCGTTTTGGTAACTTGCCTTTAGCGCACTAACCCGCTTCTTAGCAGTGTCTGGATTGCGATCGTATGCTGTAACGTTGAACCCATTTAATGCCGTTTGATAAGCAATCTGGCTTCCAAGCACACCCGTTCCAGCAATTGTTACATTTTGAAATGCCATTATAATCATCCTCCTGTAACAAACCTAGTTAACAATACAACTCTATGCTGATCGTAACATAAAATCGCTTACAATAAACGAAATTACAAAAAATAGGCTACTAATATCCAAAATCTTGGAATATTAGTGGCCTAATTAAGTTTAGGATGTTGGTAATTTTATTTAACCGTCCTTGTTAATTGGAAAGGGTTTATTATCAGTCCGGTTAACCTAATGAAATTACTTTTGTTCCATAACCTTTTCACCGTTAGCAGTGATTGTAAAGGTCTTGTTGGCAGCATCAGCATCGAGAACAGCAACGTTCTTGCTGTCTTTATCCTTCCGCGTAATCTTGATTGTGGTTTCGCTTGGCGTTTCAACTTCAATTGAACCATCAAGGTCGAAGGCAGCAAACTTGTTTCGCCATGAAAGCAAGTCTAAGAGGTTCTTAACTACTGGACGTTGAACTTCCTTAGCAACTTCATCCTTAGTGTAGTAATGACGGTTGATGTTTCGACCTTCCTTAGTCTTTTCGAGTAATTCAAGGTCGTTTGAGCCGGCAAGCAAACCAACGTAGTAAATCATTGGGATACCAGGAGCAAAGACTTGGATTGCCCGGGAAAGGAGGTAGGCGTCATCGTTGTCACCTAATGCTGAGTAGTAAGTGGAGTTGATTTGGTAAATATCAAGGTTGTGGTATTCAGCACTTGAGTACTTCCGCTTAACGTTAGCACCAACCTTGTATAATTCGTTTGATGCATATTCAATTTCATCATCAGTTAAGATGTCCTTAGCATCAACGACACCAATTCCGTCGTGAGTATCAAGAGTAGTGAATTGCTTCATTGGTGACATTTTCAGCCACTTAGCAAGGCGGTTAGTCTTACCAGAGTAGAGAGTGTAAAGAGTGGTCATTGGCAAAGCAAAGTCGTAAACGAAGTAACCATGGTCAGAAATCTTTTCTGGAATAGTGTAGTGTTCGTGGATTTCTGGCAAGATGTCAGCCTTGTAAGGGGCAAGAATATCACGGACTTCATTTAAGAGGTCCCAAATTTCTGGTTCAACAAAGAAGTCGTTAGTGTCAACCTTCTTTACAGCGTAAGCAAAGGCATCCAACCGGATTAAGTCAGCACCATGCTTAACCATATCAGTTAAGGTTTGCTTGAAGAATTCTTGAGCAACCTTGCTCTTAACGTTGATGTCAATTTGTTCTTCACCGAAAGTATTCCAAAGGTGTTCCTTAGAACCATCATCAAAGTCAATTTCTTGTTCAGGGGCCTTATCTTTCCGCTTGTAAATAAGGTCAATGTCTTCTTGAGTAGGACGACCCTTACCAGCAGCTTCCCAGAACTTTTCCCAACGAATAAAGAAGTCGTTGTACTTGGAATCATCATGGTTCTTCTTGAAGTCTTGGTACATTACTGACTTCTTGGAGATATGGTTAATCATGAAATCGAACATTAAGTAGTAATCTTCACCTAATGCTTCAACGTCATCCCAGTTACCGAATGCGGAGTCAACAACGTTATAACGGTATGGAGCGAAACCACGGTCACCAGTTGATGGGAAGAATGGTAGCAAGTGAACACCACCAATAGCATCGCCAATGTAGTTTTTTAATACTTCGTGAGTTTCCTTAATATTCTTAGCCATTGAGTCAGAATAAGTAATTAACATTGCTTTGTTTTGAATAGGCATAATTAAAATCCTCCTAAATAATTTTGATTAAGCTTTTTGTGCATGACGACTTGCAAAGAAGATGATGATTCCAATTAGAATCAGGACAACACCGTAAACCGGGAATGGTGCTGCGAGGCCGAGACCGCTTAATGGTTGACCAAGCAAGTTGTTTGTCCATTGACCGATGGTTGGTGAGAAAAATGAACCAAAGTTAAATCCGATTAAGCAAAGGGATGTTACTAATGGTTGCCGCTTAGCAGGAGCCAAGTCTGGAAGCAGGTTGAAAATTAATGGTGAAACTAATTGAAGCGGGAAACCGATTAATAGTAAACCGATGACCATGACAACAAAGTTATGACCGGCAAAGCCAAACAGGAAGTTTGAAAGGGCCATTAAGCCGAGGCCAAGGTAGACAGTTCCAAAGCCAAGCCGTTTGTTAATTGGCCCATAGCAGATTCCACCAAGAGTTGCTCCAATCAGCATTAAAGAAAGGAACATTGATGAACCAGTGTATTGTTCACCATTGATGGCAACGGATAATCCAGGGAACCGGTTTTCCATCCCAACATAGTCAACAACCAGCAGAAATGCAAACAAGACAAGAAGGTAAACCACGGGACTAATCTTAGTGATTTCTTGTGGCTTTTCGTTAGTTAATTCCTCAGCGAGGTCGTCTTCAGCAACGCTATCATCCTGAGCCTTGCTGTCATCAGGAACCCGCATTGCGAAGAAGAAGAGAACAACGAATGCAAAGGCATAAACAAGGAATGAAGCATGCCAGCCTGCGTAATTAAGTAAAAGACCAGCAACTGCAAGGGTACATGCTTGACCAATCTGTTCGGCAGCCGCACGCCAACCAAGCATTTGAGCTCGGGTCTCGCCTTGGTACCAAACTGAAATCAAGGAAATCGCTTGGGAGTTGTATAACCCATAACCAGCACCCAGAATTAGTCGGGAAATCAAGATAACAGTGTAGTTACTAATAAACATTGGAACCAACCCGGCAAGACCAACGATGGTAACACCAGCCATAATAATCTTCTTGTCAGAAATATTGAACCATTCTTGAAGTAATGGTGAGAGGACAACGAAGATCATTACCGCAAATGAAGGAGTAGTAACCAGGTACTCCGATTGTGGTTGACTGATTCCTAATGCAGCCTTTAATTGTGGTAGTGAACCTTGAATGGCATACGCACTAGTAACCATGAAGGAAACAGATAAGAAAGCGAGTTTGGTAACCATTGAATTCTTGTTATTCATAGTTCAAATTACTCTCCAAATTATTAATTTGATAAACGCTTATCATTTAGCTTGTGTGAATAATATACAATGATCATTTTTAAATGTCAAACGTTTATCAAATAAAAATGTAATCATTTTCATTGCTATTAAATTGGCATATTATGAAAATAAAAATGAAAGCTTGTAGGAATGCGAAAAGGAACGAATGAATAATGAAAGTGAAAAGGTGAATAAGCAGAAAAATATTTTTTAAGGCTGGCTTATGTTATCGTGAAACCAAGAGAATGGAGGGCAAAAAATGAAGAAGTATGATTATATTTTAATTGGCTCTGGCCCAGCGGCTTATAAACTATCTAACTTATTAGCCAAAACTTCCCGCAAGGTTTTGGTAGTTGATGGGGATGAGTTTGGTGGGACCTGTCCGAACTATGGCTGTGAACCGAAAATTTTTCTTGAAGGTGCAACCAGAGTAGTTCTGCAAAGTCAACAACTCCAAGGTCGAGGGATCAAACAAGCAGCATCAATTGATTGGCGAGAATTGATGGCTACTAAGCTAAATCGTTTTAATTCATGGCCGGAAGAAACCAAAGCAATCATTGCAAAGAGTCATGACGTTGAATCAGGATATGCTCATTTTGTGGATGACAATACGATTGAAGTTAATGGTCATCAGTACCAAAGTAATCAGATTGTGATTGCTACGGGGCAGCGTTCTCATCGGTTAGCAATTCCTGGTGAACAGTTTACGCATACTAGCAGGAATGTACTATCACTTCCCCACTTACCACAACACGTTACCTTTATTGGTGGCGGTTATGTTGCTATGGAATTAGCAACTGTACTAGGTGCTGCAGGGGCTTCAATTACGATCATTGATCATTCTGCCCGGCCGTTAAAAGCTTTTCCTGCATCAAAGGTTCAAGTGGTTACGGAAGCAATGGAAAAGCGGGGGATTGAATTCTTAATGAATACCAGCGTTCAGGGTATTCGGCAGCAAGATGAAGGATTTATTGTACAGACCGATCAAGGTGAGATCCCAACTGATTATGTAGTCGATACAAGTGGTCGCCAACCTAACATTGATCGGCTAGTATTAGCAGCGGCTAACGTTAATAGTGATCGGGGCGGAATCATTGTTAATGAACACCTGCAGACAAGTAATCCAAATGTGTACGCAATTGGTGATGTTATCAGTCGACCGCAACCTAAGCTGACACCAGTTGCTGAATTTGAAGGAGAATATCTCTTTGACTACTTAGAAGGAAAGACAACGGCAGCAATTAAGTACCCAACGATTGGAACCGCTGCGTTTACATTCCCAGAGATTGCCGAAGCCGGTGTGAAGGAAGAAGTTGCAAGGGGGAATAGTCAATACCAGACAAAGACACTTAACCTCAAGTATTCTAGTCTTGCAGCTGGCCAAAATGATCAAACCGGAAAGCTAACACTAATTTTTGAGGGAGACGCCTTGGTTGGTGTAAGTGCTGTTGGTGACAATGCGGCCGATGATGTTAATAACTTCTTACCAGTAATTGGATTAAGGATTACTGGCGAAGAATACCGACAAGCAATCATCGCAATTTATCCGGCATTAGCAGATAAGGTTGCTGGAGGGTTGATTTGATGATCAATAAAGGGGCTTGAGAAAAAACATTTTGTTTTTTCTCAAGCCCTTACTATTACCAGTAATTTCCGGAATTACCGAGTCTAATCGCGGGAATCAAGCAGAGCCCTAGTGTCTAGTTACGAACGGAGAACGGTTCTAATCAAACCAACCTCCGTTCTCGACTAGCCATACGGACTCTTAAAAAGCTTGATTCTCAGCTTCTGCTAATATTGATGATTATATTCGTAAGTCAATTCGGGTTCTCGGCCGGTTCGAGCGTATTGATTAAGGTCATCGATCTTCTTCATTTCCTCAGTTGATAGGCTAAAATCATAAATATCCGCATTTTGCTGAATCCGCTCGGAGTGAACGGACTTTGGAATAAATGAAACCCCGTTTTGCAAGTGCCAACGTAAAATAATCTGAGCAGTTGACTTACCGTGTTTTTCAGCAATTTCCTTTAATTCAGGAATATTGAGGACTGCTCCACGACCAAGCGGACTCCATGCCTGGGTAACAATTTGATGTTCTTCGTCATATTTAAGCAGTGGCTTTTGGGTTAAGCGTGGATGAAGTTCAACTTGATTAACGACTGGCATTTCATTAGCCTTGGTTGCTAAATATTGAAGGTGAATAATTTGGAAGTTGCTAACACCAATTGATTTAGTAAGTCCTTCCTTTTTTAGTTCTTCAAACGCGCGCCAAGTATCAAAAAATGCTCGCTGGATAGGCCAGTGAACGAGTAATAGGTCAACATAGTCCATTTGAAGCTTCTTCAAGGATTCTTTTACAGAATCGATTGCACTTTGGTATCCTTGGTTAGCTTCAGAAACCTTGGTGGTGACAAAAATATTTTCCCGGGAAATATTTAAATCTTTAAATGCCTGACCAACTTCTGCCTCATTATCGTAGAGTTGAGCTGTATCAAAAAGACGGTAACCATCCTCATAGGCAGCCTTAATAGCGTGATTCATTGTTTCTTGGTCATCAACTTTATAAAGGCCAAATCCTTCTTGTGGCATTTGATTACCATCAGCAAGGGCTAACATGTTTGATTGAATTTCCATTTTGACACTTCCAATTAAGAAATCATAGAATACTGACTTAAATTTTCTGAGATTAGCTTGTTACTAAGCCAAAAATTTAACCTCATTATAGATCTGTCTTTACTGGTTATTCAATGTGGTGGCTATCTATTAGTAGTTAACTTTTTTTGCATTCTAATAGTAAAAGGGTTAATACAGATTATGGAGGTGGGTAATATATGAACCAGAATATGCAACCACAAATCGAATTGAATAATGGAGTAAAGATTCCTCAATTAGGACTGGGAGTTTGGAAGTCTACAATTGAGGATGCGGCAAATGCTGTTCATGCTGCCTTACGGAACGGTTATGTTCTAATTGATACAGCTAAACAGTACGGAAATGAAGCAGGTGTTGGTAAAGGAATTCAAGCTGCCATTAAAGAGGATGGTATTAATCGTGATGATATTTTCCTAACTACTAAGATTTTTAACGGCGATCAGGGAGACTATGATCATGTTCGGCAAGCCTTTGAAGGGCAGTTAAAGGCTTTGCAAACTGATCACGTGGATCTTTTATTAGAGCACTGGCCAGTAGATGGAAAATATAACGAAACCTGGCGAGCAATGGAAGCAATTTTAAAAGATGGTCAAGCACGGGCAATTGGTGTTTCCAATTTTAATAACGAAAGGCTGACTGACTTAATGGATCATGGGACGATAATTCCGGCGGTAAACCAGATTGAGTTCAACCCACATATCCATCAACAGAAAATTGTAGATTTTGACCGTTCACATGGTATAAAACTTGAAGCTTGGTCACCACTAGGAAGCGGGACGTTATTAAAGGACCCAGTTGTTAACAAGATTGCTGAAGCACATAATAAGAGTGCAGCTCAAGTTGAACTTCGGTGGGGATTGCAGCATGGAATGATCGAGCTAGCAAAGACGATCCATGAACAACGGATGAAAGAGAATATGGAGATCTTTGATTTCGAGCTTTCTGCTGATGAGATGAAAGAAATTGATGAATTAGATCAAGAAAAGCATTCACTTTGGTATCATGATTTCCAGTGGAATGGTAATCCTGATGGAATCGGTGATTATGTTGCAACGCCAGATAAGTGGTGAAATTTAATTGGAATAAAATAGCCTCTCACTTTCGGCATACCGAAAGTGGGAGGTTATTTTTCGTTGTTTAGTTTAAAATTGGTTTCGTAACGCGGGCAAGCTGGTTGAGAACCTCCTCTCCGGTCTGCATTGACTGGTTTTTATCACTGTACATGGCGATGGTATAGGAGGTCCCGTTACTGTTTTTAACATAGCCGATACTGTTAATGATCCATTTTTCATTACCATTTTCGAGCCAACCGTTTTTTAAGGCGAAGTTATCGCTTGATGCTGAGACACCCCAGATTTGATCGCTTTCAACATTACTCATTAGACTGCTAATGTATTGTTGAGAATCTGCGGATAAAAGATTTGACTTGTAGAAAATATTATTCAGAAGCTTAATTTGATCCTTAGCCGTCGTGGTACTTAATCCCCAAGATGAATCCGCTGTTGAATCCTTCATCCCAAATTGATTAAACGTGGATTGAAGTCCTTGCTGTCCGCCAAGATCATCGAATAATTCACTGGTTGAGTTATTGTCACTTGCTTCAATCATTTGTTTAGCTAGTGAACGCTGGTGTGAGGATAAGACACCATTTTGCTTAACCAGGAGACCGGCAAGAACACTAACTTTGACCGTACTTGCCATATGAAATTTATGGTTTGGGACGTTGGATGAAGAGTATGTGCGGTGAGTTTTTGGTGAATAGACGGCAATGGCAACGTTATTGTTTGAGGTGAAAATGATCTTATTCCAAGCTGATTTTAAGCGGGGACTCGTTGCGGTAAAATGGTGAATTCCCCAGAACGCTGCAAGAATAATAAGAATAAACAAGACAACTTTACGACGGTTTAACCGACGACGAGATGCACCCATAGTGAAAACTCTCCTTTAATTTGATAACATTAGAC
>OKVU01000480.1_pt1 | contig 11956 bp, 10 predicted proteins | sample 1606901 | NCBI WGS metagenome assembly OKVU01 (sample SAMN03281017, study PRJEB24777) | human gut metagenome | isolation source: fecal sample PR221 from 1 month old male Chinese infant, caesarean... | reverse complement strand
AGGAGAAAAAGGAACAAATGCATGAACAGCAGATGGAATTGCTAGAGTAGTAACAGGAATGAGACAGTAGCCCCCCTTATAGGGGGCATTCTAAAAAGCCACCTTCTAAGAAGGTGGTCTTTTACTTTTCAGAGTCTGCCAGGATTTAACCATGTCTGACAACACGCCCCGACGCTCCGCCTACTCCCGCCTGCTTGACCGCGCCTTACGCATTTTGGCCATGCGTGACCATGCGGAACAGGAACTTCGCAGAAAACTTACCGCCCCGGTTATGGGGAAAAATGGTCTGGAAAAAACGGATGCTACGCCGGAAGATGTCGATAAAGTCATTGCCTGGTGCATGGAAAATAACTACCTCGACGATGCGCGCTTTGCCCGTCAGTTCATTGCCAGCCGCAGTCGCAAAGGATACGGCCCTGCGCGTATCCGCCAGGAAATGGGCCAGAAGGGGCTGGCGAGGGATATCTGCGAAAGCGCGATGCGAGAATGTGATATCGACTGGTGCGAACTTGCCCGGGAACAGGCGCAACGCAAATTCGGTGAACCCCTACCCGTAGCTTTTGCGGAGAAAGTAAAAGTGCAACGCTTTTTACTCTATCGCGGTTATTTACTGGAAGATATTCAGGAAATCTGGCGAAATTTTGCCGGTTGACCGCATACGGGATTTTACTTCGTAGTAAAGAAAACTTATCTTATTCCCACTTTTTCCAGTAGCGGGTTGCTGTCTGTCAAAGGGCAGTAATCCGTTACGACATTTCGTTAGCTTGATTTCAGGATAATTATGAGCAAGAGCACCGCTGAGATCCGTCAGGCGTTTCTCGATTTTTTCCATAGCAAGGGCCATCAGGTAGTTGCGAGCAGCTCCCTTGTGCCGAATAACGACCCGACTCTGCTGTTTACCAACGCCGGGATGAACCAGTTCAAGGACGTATTCCTTGGGCTCGACAAGCGTAATTATTCCCGTGCTACTACCGCGCAGCGCTGCGTGCGTGCGGGTGGTAAACACAACGACCTGGAAAACGTCGGTTACACCGCGCGCCATCATACCTTCTTCGAAATGCTGGGTAACTTCAGCTTCGGCGACTACTTCAAACACGATGCTATCCAGTACGCATGGGAACTGCTGACCGGTGATAACTGGTTCAAACTGCCAAAAGAGCGTCTGTGGGTAACGGTGTACGAGACCGACGACGAAGCCTACGAAATCTGGGAAAAAGAAGTCGGAATTCCGCGCGAGCGCATTATCCGTATCGGAGACAATAAAGGCGCGCCTTATGCTTCCGATAACTTCTGGCAGATGGGCGATACCGGTCCGTGCGGCCCTTGCACCGAGATTTTCTACGACCATGGCGACCATATCTGGGGTGGCCCTCCGGGAAGCCCGGAAGAAGACGGTGACCGCTACATTGAGATCTGGAACATCGTCTTTATGCAGTTCAACCGTCAGGCTGACGGTACTATGGAACCGCTGCCGAAACCGTCCGTTGATACAGGTATGGGGCTCGAACGTATCACTGCGGTGCTGCAACATGTGAATTCCAACTACGAAATCGACCTGTTCAGCAAACTTATCAAAGCGGTCGCTGATGTGACCGGCGCGACCGATTTGAGTAACAAATCCCTGCGCGTGATCGCGGACCATATTCGTTCCTGTGCCTTCCTGATCGCTGACGGCGTGATCCCGTCGAATGAAAACCGTGGCTATGTGCTGCGTCGTATCATTCGCCGTGCAATCCGTCACGGCAACATGCTGGGCGCGAAAGATACGTTCTTCTACAAACTGGTTGGGCCGCTGCTCGACGTTATGGGATCTGCCGGTGAAGAACTGAAACGCCAGCAAGCGCAGGTTGAGCAAGTTCTGAAAACCGAAGAAGAACAGTTTGCCCGTACGCTGGAGCGTGGCCTGGCGCTGCTGGACGAAGAGCTGGCGAAACTCAAAGGCGACACGCTGGATGGCGAAACCGCTTTCCGCCTGTACGACACCTATGGCTTCCCGGTGGATCTGACGGCTGACGTATGCCGCGAGCGTAATCTGAAAGTCGACGAAAAAGGCTTTGAAGCCGCAATGGAAGAGCAGCGTCGTCGTGCGCGTGAATCCAGCGGTTTTGGCGCTGACTATAATGCGATGATCCGTGTCGATGGCAGCTCAGAATTTAAAGGTTATGACCATCTGGAACTGACCGGCAAAGTGACCGCGCTGTTTGTTGATGGTAAAGCTGTGAATGCGGTGAACGCAGGTCAGGACGCTGTTGTGATTCTGGATCAGACCCCGTTCTATGCCGAATCCGGTGGTCAGGTGGGTGACAAAGGGGAACTGAAAGGCAACGACTTTACGTTCACCGTCAATGATACGCAGAAATACGGCCAGGCGATCGGTCATCTGGGGCGCGTTGCCACAGGTTCACTGAAAGTGGGCGACGGCGTGAAAGCCGAAGTCGACGAAGCTCGTCGTCTGCGTATTCGTCTGAACCACTCTGCAACGCACCTGATGCATGCCGCACTGCGCGATGTGCTGGGGACGCATGTGGCGCAGAAAGGCTCACTGGTTAACGATAAGGCGCTGCGTTTCGACTTCTCACATTTCGAAGCGATGAAACCGTCTGAAATCCGTGCGGTAGAAGATCTGGTGAACGCGCAAATTCGCCGCAACCTGCCTATCGAAACCAACATCATGGATATCGACGCGGCAAAAGCCTCTGGCGCAATGGCGCTGTTTGGTGAGAAATATGATGACCGCGTGCGTGTTCTTCGCATGGGCGATTTCTCCACTGAACTGTGTGGTGGTACTCACGCATCGCGTACGGGCGATATCGGCCTGTTCCGCATTGTATCTGAGTCCGGCACTGCGGCGGGCGTCCGTCGTATTGAAGCGGTCACTGGCGAAGGCGCCATTGCGGCCCTGCATGCGCAAAGCGACCAGTTGCAGGATATTGCACAATTGCTGAAAGGCGATAGTGCCAATCTCGGTGACAAAGTTCGTTCCGCGCTGGAGCGTACCCGTCAGCTAGAGAAAGAGCTGCAACAGCTTAAAGAACAACAGGCCGCTCAGGAAAGCGCAAGCTTGACCGGGAAGGCTGAGGATATCAACGGCGTTAAACTCCTTGTCAGCGTGCTGGAGGGTGTTGAACCGAAGATGCTGCGTACCATGGTCGACGATCTCAAGAACCAATTAGGTTCTGCCGTTATCGTGCTGGCCACAGTGGCAGAAGGTAAGGTTTCTCTGATTGCGGGTGTGTCTAAGGATGTGACCGACCGCGTTAAAGCAGGGGAACTGGTAGGGATGGTTGCCCAGCAAGTGGGCGGTAAAGGCGGCGGGCGTCCAGATATGGCGCAAGCCGGTGGCACGGATGTGGCAGCACTTCCGGCAGCAATGGCCAGCGTAAAAGGCTGGGTCGGCGCGAAACTGTAAAAATTACAAAGCGAATAGCAGTCGCCATGGCCTTGTCGCCATGGCGTTCTTGCCACTACGCTATTGAAAACGATAAAGTCAGGTTGAAGTTGTGTATATCGGCTAAACTTACGTCTAACAGAATGTGATGCCGTGACTGCTTACACTTAACGTGTTTGTCATCGCTTACTTTTTGGCGTTATATGATGGAGAATGCCGGGATACAGAGAGACCCGACTCTTTTAATCTTTCAAGGAGCAAAGAATGCTGATTCTGACTCGTCGAGTTGGTGAGACCCTCATGATTGGGGATGAGGTCACTGTGACTGTTTTAGGGGTTAAAGGTAACCAAGTGCGTATTGGCGTTAACGCTCCTAAAGAAGTATCTGTTCATCGTGAAGAAATCTACCAGCGTATCCAGGCTGAAAAATCACAGCAGTCCAGTTATTGATATTACCGCGTCTCGCCATCCCGGCGAGACGCAACATTTTCCCCGATTCTCTCCTCATCACGTTACCTTTTTATTTCACACTCTCTATTCTCACTTCTTTTTCTCAGTCTTTTGTCCGTACTGGCGTATAGGGCGCATCGGTAATTTCTGCTGATAAAACATCCTTTTTGCACTTTTAACCGGCTAATTGTCTGCGAAGTGTGCAAACGATTCAGGGGCTGGAAAAATTGTTTGACTTATAAGTCCCAGAAAGTAATATGTGCGCCACGCAGCGACGATGAGCAGAAACAAGTTCTTCGAAGCACTCGTAAGAGGCGTGTGGTGAGGTGGCCGAGAGGCTGAAGGCGCTCCCCTGCTAAGGGAGTATGCGGTCAAAAGCTGCATCCGGGGTTCGAATCCCCGCCTCACCGCCATTTGCATCCATAGCTCAGCTGGATAGAGTACTCGGCTACGAACCGAGCGGTCGGAGGTTCGAATCCTCCTGGATGCACCATCTTTATCAGTGTTGCGGCTTGTTGAGCAGCATTGAATCGGTAGTAAAGCAGTAAATCCTGATGCATCCATAGCTCAGCTGGATAGAGTACTCGGCTACGAACCGAGCGGTCGGAGGTTCGAATCCTCCTGGATGCACCATCTTTCTCAGTGTTGCGGCTTGTTGAGCAGCATTGAATCAGTAGTAAAGCAGTAATCCCGATGCATCCATAGCTCAGCTGGATAGAGTACTCGGCTACGAACCGAGCGGTCGGAGGTTCGAATCCTCCTGGATGCACCATCTTCTCCGGAATAACATCAGTATTGTTGTTTCATGGTCTGCGCAATAATCGCCAGTACCAGAGAAGATAACGTTGCGTCAGCAACGGCCCGCAGTGCGTCATCCTCCTGGATGCACCCTCATTTGTCAGGTAGTGCTTCAAAAGCGGTATTTGATATCAGCAGTAAAGCAGTAAATCCCGATGCATCCATAGCTCAGCTGGATAGAGTACTCGGCTACGAACCGAGCGGTCGGAGGTTCGAATCCTCCTGGATGCACCATCTTCTCCGTAATAACATAAGCATTGTTGTTTCATGGGCTGCGCAATAATCGCCAGCACCAGGAAGGATAACGTTGCGTCAGCAGCGGCCCGCAGGGCGAACGCAGTGCGTCATCCTCCTGGATGCACCATCTTCTCTAAACCAACGTTCTCTTCTCCACCTTCTTATTTTTCGTACACATTTTTCACGTATCCTTTTTCATTCCCTGACAGATTTTTATTGGCAGGTTGTTCTTTCCTCTATAATTTATCTGCTCGTAACGATGTAAATTGAGTAAGGCGAAGGCAAGGAGAGATATCATGAAAGGGTACAAAGCTATTTCTGCGTTTTGCGCAATGTTACTTGTCGCACTGACCCTGAGCGGTTGTGCGGGCTCATCTAAAAAGGAAAGTACCGGCGGCTATATAGACGACACCGTCGTGACAACTAAAGTCAAAACCGCGCTCTTCAATGATAAAAACATTAAATCTTCGGAAATCAGCGTTGAAACCTTTAAAGGGCGTGTGCAACTGAGTGGTTTTGTCTCCTCGGCTGAAAGTGCTAAGCGCGCGGTGGAGGTCGCCCGCCGGGTTCCGGGCGTGCGGGTGGTCGAGAACGATTTGAGGATCAAATAATCTTCGCAAACCCCAAAGACGCCCCAGGGCGTCTTTGTTGTCTCTACGTCCGGCAGCGACAAAAATCTTTGTTTACGATAAAGTAACGTTTTGTTATCCGCTCGATGAGAACACGATGTACGAACGTTACGATGGTCTGATTTTCGATATGGATGGCACCATCCTGGATACCGAACCGACTCACCGTAAAGCCTGGCATGAGGTGCTGGGGCATTATGGTCTGCGTTACGATATACAGGCGATGATTGCGCTGAATGGCTCACCTACCTGGCGCATCGCACAGTCGGTAATTGAACTCAATCAGGCCGATCTTGACCCTTATGCGCTCGCACGTGAAAAAACAGAAGCGGTAAAAGCGATGCTTCTGGATACCGTTCGTCCGCTACCGCTTATTGATGTTGTCAAAGAGTGGTATGGTCGCCGTCCGTTATCGGTCGGGACGGGGAGCGAAAGCGCGATCGCCGAAGCACTGTTATCCCATCTTGGTCTGCGTCACTATTTCGCTGCCGTGGTTGCAGCCGATCATGTAAAAAACCATAAACCGGCGCCCGATACTTTTTTGCTCTGTGCGGAAAAAATGGGCGTCGTACCGGAAAGATGCGTGGTTTTTGAGGATGCGGACTTTGGCCTGCAGGCGGCACGTGCGGCCGGGATGGATGCTGTGGATGTTCGCCTGCTGTGAGTGAAGCGCTTTCTCTTGTTTCACTGTTTGTCAGCAGTTTTCTTAGCGCCACCTTGCTTCCAGGCAACTCTGAGGTGGTGCTGATTGCTATGCTGCTTTCCGGCCTTAGTCAGCCGTGGTTACTCGTATTAATAGCAACAATGGGTAATAGCCTTGGAGGGTTGACTAACGTTATTCTTGGGCGTTTCTTTCCAATGCGTGAAAAGTCGCGCTGGCAAGAAAAAGCAACAGGCTGGCTAAGACGCTATGGTGCAGCCACACTGTTATTAAGCTGGATGCCTGTAATCGGCGATTTGCTGTGCCTGCTGGCGGGATGGATGCGCATTCCCTGGGGGCCAGTCGTGTTTTTTTTATGCCTTGGGAAAGCATTGCGCTACGTAATTGTTGCTGTCGCAACGCTCCAGGGCATGACGTGGTGGCACTAATTGGACTGAGTGAGTGACCTTTAATCGTCAACCATTACAATTATGCTTAATAAAATGAATATTACAGGCGGGAGGTCAATTTGATCCCGGACGTATCACAGGCATTGTCCTGGCTGGAAAAAAATCCTCAGGTTCTCAAGGGGATTCAACGAGGTCTTGAGCGCGAAACGCTGCGCGTCAAGGCAGATGGCACGCTGGCAACCAGCGGCCATCCGCACGCCCTTGGTTCCGCGTTGACCCATAAATGGATTACGACAGATTTTGCCGAAGCATTGCTGGAGTTTATTACTCCGGTAGACGGTGATATTCAGCATATGCTGACCATCATGCGTGATATTCACCGCTTTGCCGCGCGTGAAATAGGTGATGAACGCATGTGGCCGCTCAGCATGCCGTGCTATATCGAAAACGGCCAGGATATTGAACTGGCGCAGTATGGCTCGTCAAATATCGGTCGCCTGAAAACCCTGTATCGTGAAGGCTTGAAAAACCGCTACGGCGCGTTGATGCAGACCATTTCAGGCGTGCATTACAATTTTTCGCTGCCGATGGCTTTCTGGGAAGCCAAATGTGGGGAAACTGATAAAGAATCCGTTTCTGACGGTTACTTCCGTCTGATCCGTAACTATTATCGCTTTGGTTGGGTCATTCCGTATCTGTTTGGCGCGTCCCCGGCGATTTGCCCCTCTTTCCTGCAGGGCAAACCTTCGACGTTGCCTTTCGAGAAGACCCCTGGCGGCATGCATTATCTGCCGTATGCCACTTCGCTGCGTTTGAGCGACCTGGGGTACACCAATAAGTCGCAAAGCAATCTTGGCATCACCTTTAACAACCTGTCTGATTATGTCGTGGCGCTGAAACGCGCGATTAAAACGCCCTCTGAGGAATACGCGAAGATTGGTCTGAAAAAAGAGGGTAAGTACCTGCAGATCAATACCAATATCCTGCAGATTGAAAACGAACTTTATGCCCCGATTCGCCCGAAACGCGTAACGCGTAGCGGTGAGTCGCCGTCGGATGCGTTGTTGCGCGGCGGAATTGAATATATTGAAGTGCGTTCGCTGGACATCAATCCGTTCACCCCGATTGGCGTGGATGAGCAGCAGATCCGTTTCCTCGATCTGTTTATGGTCTGGTGCGTGCTGGCGGATGCGCCGGAAATGAGTAGCGACGAGCTGCTGTGTACGCGTAAAAACTGGAATCGCGTGATTCTGGAAGGGCGTAAACCGGGCCTGACGCTGGGCATGGGCTGCGAAACGGCGCAATTCCCACTGCCACAAGTCGGGAAAGATCTGTTCCGTGACCTTAAACGTGTCGCGCAGACGCTTGATGGACTGTACGGTGGCAACGATTATGAGCAGGTTTGCGATGAGCTGGTGGCCTGTTTTGACAACCCGGAACTGACGTTCTCGGCGCGCATTTTGCGTTCTATGCTTGATAAAGGTATTGGCGGTACGGGCAAAGCGCTCTCAGAAGAGTATCGTTCCATGTTGCGTGAAGAACCGCTGGAAATTTTACGCGAAGAGGATTTCAGAAAAGAGTGCGAGGTTTCCTGGGCGCGCCAGAAAGAGGTTGAAGCGTCGGACACTGAGACATTCGAGGCGCTGGTCGCAAGACACGCCTGACAGAAAAGAAAAAGGCCACAGTAATGTGGCCAAAATATTCATCTCTGAAAACAGGGATGATGATAACAAATGCGCGTCTTTCATATACTCAGACTCGCATCAGAATGAAGAGTTCATTTTATTTTAAAAAAAATCACTGCGGAGGTGACTAAATGCCATTGTTGGATAGCTTCACTGTCGATCATACCCGTATGGAAGCGCCTGCGGTTCGTGTTGCAAAGAGCATGAACACTCCTCATGGCGACGCTATTACCGTTTTCGACCTGCGTTTCTGCGTGCCTAACAAAGAAGTCATGCCGGAAAAAGGTATCCATACGCTTGAGCACCTGTTCGCAGGTTTCATGCGTGATCATCTGAACGGGAATGGCGTGGAGATTATCGACATCTCCCCGATGGGTTGCCGTACCGGCTTCTATATGAGCCTGATCGGTACGCCTGATGAGCAACGTGTGGCCGATGCCTGGAAAGCGGCGATGGCTGACGTACTGAAAGTGCAGAACCAGAACCAGATTCCGGAACTTAACGTCTATCAGTGCGGCACATATCAGATGCACTCGCTGAGCGAAGCGCAGGACATTGCGCGCCATATTCTCGAAAAAGACGTGCGTGTAAACAGCAATGAAGAGCTGGCGCTGCCGAAAGAGAAACTGCAGGAACTGCACATCTAGTGCGAATGTTCCCTCTCCCAACGGGAGAGGGATGGGCAAAGGAGGTTAAGCGATGTCCACGACCTTAACCTTCTCCTTTACCCATCGCCCTCTGGTCCCCTTTGCCCATGATTATGAACACGGAGAAAGCGAGCCGTGGCATCAGCATGAGTGCGCCCAATTGCTGCATATCTTAAGTGGCGTTGTCCGGGTGGACACGGCATCAGGTTGTTGGGTCGTACCGCCAGGGCGCGGCGTCTGGTTGCCTGCCGGAACACAACATGCGATTCGCATTACGGGTAAAGTTGCTGCACGCACGCTGTTTATTGACCCACTTGCCCGCGCGGATTTACCCGCCTCCTGCCAGATTGTGCAAATCACACCGCTGCTACGCGAGCTGATTGTCGCCTCGTTTTCTGTTGCCGAAAAATACGCGCCGGCCAGTCGTGATGAGCATGTTTATGAGCTGATACTCGATGAAATCCGCGGTATGCGCGTGCTGCCCTTTTTCTTGCCGGAGCCCGAGAGTGAAGTGCTGAAAAATCTGTGTCTGCGCATTCGCGAGTCGATAGCCCAGCCCTGGAGCAGCACACAGGCGGCGGCGCTGATCGGCATGAGTGAAAAGACCCTTAACCGCCATTTTCAACGGCAAACGGCGTTAACTTATGGCGAATGGGTTCGGCAGGCAAAGCTGATGGAAGCGCTGGTCAGGCTTGCGCAAGGTCACTCAGTGTTACGTGTCGCGCTGGATCTGGGATACGGCAGCCATAGTGCGTTTACGGCGATGTTTCGCCGGGTGATGGGGATATCACCCAGCGATTATTTCCGCGCACCGGAAAACGAGTGATATTAGCTCAGCGCATTCAGTAACGCCTGTAAAGATGCCCTCGCCACATCATTATCGATACCCACTCCCCAGCTTCCGCTACCGTCCGGATACAGACAGTGAATGTAGGCCACAGAGCGGCTGTCGCTACGTTCTCCGAGCGTATGTTCGTGATAATCCTTAATGCTGAAAGGCTGTTTAAGCAACTGGCTTAGTGCGCCGGCGGCGGCAGACAGCAATCCATTACCCAGACCTTCGATTTTACGTTGGGTCCCCTGTAGCAGTAATGTGGCCTGCAAATGTAACTGACCATCCTGGCGGCTTTCGCTTTTATAATCCACCAGGGCCAGCGCAGGCTGCGCAATCAGACCGTAGCGCTGGCGGAAGAGCTGCCACAGCGCATTTTGCGTCATCTCTTTACCGTGGCTGTCCGTTTCACGCTGTACATGCTGGCTAAAATCCTGCTGTAACGCGCGGGGTAATTTCAGCCCATGATTTTGCTCAATCAGCCACGCGCTACCGCTCTTACCGGACTGGCTGTTCACGCGGATCACCGCTTCGTAGGTACAACCAATGTCCTGCGGATCGACAGGCAGATAGGGCATCTCCCAGCGCTCGTCAGCCTTGCGGGCATCGAAGCCTTTTTTAATCGCATCCTGATGCGATCCAGAAAAGGCGGTATAGGCCAGGCGCCCGGCCCACGGATGGCGTGGGTGAACGGGCAACTGATTACAGTTTTCCACCACATCGACCACCTGCTGCATATTGCTGAAATCAAGTTCCGGTGAGATACCCTGGCTATAAAGGTTCATCGCCAGCGTAACCAGACAAACATTGCCGGTGCGTTCGCCATTACCGAACAGACAGCCTTCAACGCGATCGGCACCTGCCAGCAGCGCCAGCTCAGCACTTGCCACGCCAGTTCCGCGATCGTTATGCGGATGCACGCTGATACTCACCGCCTGGCGACGGGTAAAGTGGCGGCAGAAATATTCAATCTGATCGGCGTAAACGTTGGGCGTGTTGACCTCCACCGTCGCGGGCAGATTAATAATCATGGGACGTTCAGCGCCGGGTTCCCATACATCGGCCACGGCTTCACAAATTTCCAACGCAAATTCCGGTTCGGTAAAACAGAAGGTTTCCGGGGAATACTCGTACTGCCAGCGGGTTTGTGGATGCTGTTCGCAAAGTTGACGAATGAGCCGTGTAGAGCGTACCGCAAGGGCGATTACGTCGGCCTTTTCCATGCCAAACACCAGCTTGCGAAACAGTGGTGCCGTCGCATTGTAGAGGTGAATGGTGGCGCTGTGCGCTCCCATCAATGAAGCGAAGGTTCGGTGAATCAGATCCTCGCGCGCCTGGGTCAATACCTGGACAGTGACATCCTGGGGAATGCGGTTTTCTTCAATCAACTGGCGTACAAAGTTAAAGTCGGTTTGCGATGCAGACGGGAATGCCACTTCGATCTCTTTAAAACCGCAGGCGAGCAGCAGATCCCAGAACTGCAACTTACGCTCACTGTCCATGGGCTCTGCAAGCGCCTGGTTGCCATCGCGCAGGTCTGTAGAGAGCCAGCGTGGCGCGTGGGTTTGTTGTTTTTCAGGCCAGCGACGATCGGGTAACGAAATCGGCGTATAAGGACGGTATTTTTGTGCAGGGTCTTTAAGCATTGTCTTCTCCTTTGGTCTGTAATTATCCTGGCGGCAGACAAGAAGCGATGCTTTAGCGCAGCGGACAGAAACTACTGAGAAACGGACAATCTGGCTGTCAACACCCGATGTAAAAGTCCTGGCGCCTGTACGCATATTTTATTTATTACGATTTTCATTAATTCTATTCTGCGATTGGTTTATTTTTATAATAAATATTATTGTGCTTTAAATGTATTATCTGAATGCTTTTATTGGCAGGATTCTGATTGCTAACCACCTGTTTAATTTCTGCTTGTTGTCATTTTCTTTCTGTCGTGGTAGGTTTTATTTTTCTTTTTTTGTGGTTGATAACCAAACGGGAATGAATGTATTCATATTACGGATGCATTCACAGGGAGTATTATGCTCAGGTATGAGGCTACTATGCGGTCATCACACGTCGGATTCATAATAATGACACTCGCACTACTGCTGGTAGGGTGCTCAGGGAAAAAATCATCGCCCCCTTTGACTTCAACATCGGGAAAGCAAAGTGAAGTGCAATGTTATCAAATGTTTACTGCATTGAAATCACTTGATAACGCATCTTTTAAAAAGTACCAGCAACAATTC
>OKVU01000479.1_pt1 | contig 11987 bp, 6 predicted proteins | sample 1606901 | NCBI WGS metagenome assembly OKVU01 (sample SAMN03281017, study PRJEB24777) | human gut metagenome | isolation source: fecal sample PR221 from 1 month old male Chinese infant, caesarean... | reverse complement strand
CATCCAGACCTTCTGTCGGTTCATCGAGCAGCATCAGCGGCGCATCGTGGAGCAGCGCGCGGGCAATGGCCAGTCGGCGCAGTTCGCCGCCGGAGAGCTGACGCCCGCCTTCGCCCAGCCAGCCGTTAAGACCACCATCTTGCAGCAGTTTTTCGAGACCCACCTTCTCAAGGGTAGCGCTGAGATGAGCGTCATCCGCTTCAGGCGCCGCCAGCAGCAGGTTGTCGCGCAGGGTGGCGCTGAACAGGTGCACGCGCTGCGGCACTACGCTCATTGCCTGCCGCAGAGTGGCTTCGCTGAGGCCGGAGAGCGGCTGATTGTTGAGCAGAATCTCTCCCTGTGACGGGTCCCAGGCGCGGGTAAGCAACTGCAACAGCGTCGATTTTCCGCAGCCGGTCCGGCCAAGAATGGCGATGTGCTCTCCGGCGGCAATCTGCAGGGAAATATTCTCCAGGGCAGGGGAGGGCTGCTGAGGATAGCGGAAGGTGACCTCCTGAAGCGTTAGGGCCACCTGCGCTGGCGGACTGGCTTCATCTTCGACAAAGGTGACCTCCGGCTGCTGGTCGGTAATCTGCGAGATCCGCCGCGCGGAGGCGATCACCTGGCCTAAATGCTGGAAAGCGCCAGTGACTGGCGCCAGGGCTTCAAAAGCCGCCAGCGCGCAGAATACGAATAGCGCGATCAGCGCCCCGGGCTGACTATTGCCGCCGACGCCGTCTGAGGCCAGCCAGAGCATGGCCACCACGGCGATGCCACCGATTAACAGCATTACCGCCTGCGAAAGCGCGGTCAGCTCGGCCTGGCGCCGCTGTGCATCCTGCCAGCTCAGCTCGGTCTTTTCCATTTGTGCGCGGTAGCGATCGCTGGCGTTAAATACCATCAGCTCCGCCTGACCCTGCAGCCAGGCGGTGAGCTGTTGGCGATACTGGCCGCGCAGCTGCGTCATACTTTCGCCGGCTGGCTTACCTGCGCGATAGAACAGCGGCGGCATAACCAGCAGGGTCGCCAGCATGATACCGCCGAGCGTCAGCGCGAGGGGGACGTCGAGCAGACTTAATCCGCAGGTGACGACCACAATCACCACCAGCGCGCCGACCAGCGGCGAAATGACCCGCAGGTAGAGATGATCCAGGGTGTCAACGTCGGCCACCACCCGGTTGAGCAGCTCACCCTGGCGAAAGCGCGCCAGCCCCGCCGGAGAGAGGGGGAGCAGTTTGCTGAAGGTGAAAACGCGCAGGTGCTGCAGCACGCGAAAGGTAGCGTCGTGGCTGACCAGGCGCTCAAAGTAGCGCCCGGCGGTACGGATAATTGCCGCGCCGCGAACGCCCGCGGCAGGCAGCATATAGTTAAAACTGTAGATCCCGGCGACGCCCACCACCGCTGAGGCGGAGAGGAACCAGCCGGAGAGCGTCAGCAGGCCGATGCTGGCCAGCAGGGTCACAATGGCCAGCACGACGCCAAGCAGCAGCATCCATTTATGGCGTTTATAGAGCGCCAGATAGGGTAAAAGTGCGCGCATTTAAATCTCCTCCTGACGATGGGCCAGCAGCGCCGAGAAGACCCCACCAGCACGGGCCAGCGTGGCGTAGTCGCCTTGTTCGATAATCTGTCCGTCCTGCATCACCCAGACGTCGTCCCAGTCGGCCAGCCCCTCGAGCTGGTGGGTGACCAGCAGCGTGGTTTGCTCACTGGAGGCGTGGGTCAGGGCCTGCATGACTCGCTGTTCGCTATGGGCGTCAAGGCTGGCGGCAGGTTCATCCAGCAGCAGCAGGCGGCAAGGCACCAACAGCGCGCGGGCGACCGCGATACGCTGCGCCTGGCCTACCGACAGACGCCCCGCCTGATCGCCTACGGCGGTATGGATCCCCTGCGGCAGTAGGGCGATAAACTCGCTGACCCAGGCCTTGTCCAGCGCCAGCCTAAGCTGTGCTTCGCTAGCTTCGGGCCACGCCAGCAGCACGTTTTCCCGCAGCGTGGCGGCAGGCAACTGCGGATTCTGTCCTACCCAGCTCAGCAGGCGGCGCCAGCGCTCAGCGTCCAGCTCGCGCAGCTCTACGCCGTTGACCATCAGCGACCCCTCATAGGGCAGAAAGCCGAGCAGTGTATTCAGCAAAGAGCTTTTCCCGGATCCGCTCTGGCCGACCAGCACCACGCGAGCGCCGGCGGGCAGCGCAAAATTAAGCGGCCCCGCCAGAACTTTACCTTCCGGAGATTTGATCACCAGGTCGCGCGCTTCCACGCTAATCAGATCGTTGTCATTTAACGTTTTCTCGCCACGCTCTACCTGGGTCAGCGGCGTTTCCATAAACGTTTTCAGGCTGTCTGCGGCGCCCACGGCCTGAGCTTTGGCATGGTAGAAGGTACCCAGGTCACGTAACGGCTGGAAAAATTCCGGGGCGAGGATCAGCGTCAGGAATCCGGCCATCAGCGTGACGCCCGCGCCATAGTGGCCGAAGTTCAGCTCGCCAAGGTAAGAAAAGCCAAAATACACCGCTACCAGCGCAATGGAGAGGGAGGTGAAAAACTCCAGAACCCCGGAGGAGAGGAAGGCCAGACGCAGGACTTCCATGGTGCGTTGGCGAAAATCCTGCGAGGCGTCGCGAATATTATCGGTTTCTGCCTGACCGCGATGAAAAATACGCAGGGTTTCCATGCCGCGCAGGCGGTCGAGGAAGTGGCCGCTGAGGCGGGCCAGCGCCTGGAAGTTACGCCGGTTGGCGTCGGCGGCGCCCATCCCGACCAGCGCCATGAAAAGCGGGATCAGCGGGGCGGTGCCTAGAAGGATCAGCGCGGCGGCCCAGTTAATCGGAAAAATAGTAATAACGATCAGCAGCGGTACGCAGGCCGCCAGCGTCATCTGGGGCAGGTAGCGGGCATAATAGTCGTGCATGTCGTCGATTTGCTCAAGAATAAGCGTTGCCCAGCTGCCGGCCGGTTTGCCCTGGATCCACGCCGGGCCTGCCTGCTGGAGGCGGTCAAGAACCTGGCGGCGAATTTCATAGCGAATATGCTGCCCGGCCTGAAAGCCGACCCGCTCACGCAGCCAGACCACCCAGGCGCGTAGTACAAAGATCAGCACCAGCAGCGTGAGCGGCAGCAGCAGGGCGGTCGCTGGAATATTCTCCATTACCATCCGGTGCAGGATCCGCGCCAGGAACCAGGCCTGCGCCACGATCAGCAGACCGCTCGCCACGCCAAGCAGGCGGGAAATCATCAACCAGCGACGGGAGATAATGCTTTGCTGTTTTAACCAGCGGGTTAACTCTTGTTGACGGGTTTTATTCATTGCGCGCTTTGCAGGTGTCGTTATCGGAGTATTGGGCACGGCAATGTTACATCGCAGCAAAAATAAAGGCGACTTTTCGTCGCCTTCTTTACCTTTGTTACTGACTTGTAAAGATTATTTGCAAGCGTCAGCCAAACCGTCGAGGTAACGCTCCGCATCCAGCGCCGCCATGCAGCCGGTGCCCGCAGAAGTGATGGCCTGACGATAGATATGGTCCATGACATCGCCGGCGGCGAACACGCCCGGGATGCTGGTCTGGGTCGCATTGCCGTGGATACCGGACTGCACTTTGATGTAGCCGTTCTCCAGCTCCAGCTGGCCCTCAAAGATGGCGGTGTTCGGGCTGTGGCCGATGGCGACAAATAAACCAGCCACTTCCAGGGACTCGACATTGTCGCTGTTTTTGGTATCGCGCAGGCGCAGGCCGCTGACGCCCATCTGGTCGCCGGTCACCTCTTCGAGGGTACGATCGGTATGCAGCACGATGTTGCCGCTTGCCACTTTATCCATCAGGCGTTTGATGAGGATTTTTTCCGCACGGAAGGAATCGCGACGGTGGATCAGGTGTACCTCAGAGGCGATATTCGACAGATACAGAGCCTCTTCCACTGCGGTGTTGCCGCCGCCGATCACCGCCACTTTCTGGTTGCGATAGAAGAATCCGTCGCAGGTAGCGCACGCGGAAACGCCGCGGCCTTTGAAGGCTTCTTCGGAAGGCAGGCCCAGGTAACGGGCGGAAGCGCCGGTGGCGATGATCAGCGCGTCACAGGTGTACTCGCCGCTGTCGCCTGTCAGACGGAACGGGCGGTTTTGCAAATCGACGCGGCTGATATGGTCGAAAATGATCTCGGTTTCAAATTTTGCGGCATGCTCGTGCATGCGCTCCATCAGCAGCGGACCGGTGAGATCGTTCGGATCGCCTGGCCAGTTTTCCACTTCCGTCGTGGTGGTCAGCTGACCGCCTTTTTCCATCCCGGTGATCAGCACCGGCTGCAGGTTGGCGCGTGCGGCATAGACCGCCGCGGTGTATCCCGCAGGTCCAGAACCAAGGATAAGCAGTTTACTGTGTTTGGCTGTGCCCATGAGATCCCCATAATAATTGGCATACATTGGGCTGGGATTGTAGGGAATTTGTTGTCGTAAAAAAAGAGCACAGCGATTTTGTTAACGATGTGTGCAATAGAAGCTGCCAATGAATTGGTGATTTTCCCGGCAAGGAATATAACTATTTCTACTGTCGGCGGGACAATTATAAGACGAAAAAATGAGAATCAACCAGGGCGGATGATGAATATCTGGCATCTTGTACTAAAAATCGATGTTTTGCTTTGACAATCACCTGTGCTTTTGCGAAAACATTCAAGGAAGAAGAAAAGCAGTATTTAGCGTGCGGCGAATTTTCATGCACGCAAATGCCATTTTTATCCGGGTTAACGAAATCTACGCATGGTGTGGACAGACGCCATGCGTGATGTCGGTGACTGCCGTCAGGCAACGGGCTTCTCACGTACCCCTGGGTTACCCAATGTCGTACGGGTGATAACAGGATGGGCTCTGGCAGTGAAGGCTCAGAGCCGGAACAGGAGTAGGGAAGGAATACAGAGAGACAATAATAATGGTAGATAGCAAGAAGCGCCCTGGCAAAGATCTCGACCGCATTGATCGTAACATCCTGAATGAATTGCAAAAAGATGGGCGAATTTCTAACGTCGAGCTTTCTAAACGGGTGGGACTTTCTCCGACGCCTTGCCTTGAGCGTGTGCGTCGTCTTGAAAGACAGGGTTTTATTCAGGGCTATACGGCGCTGCTCAACCCGCATTATCTGGATGCATCACTTCTGGTATTTGTTGAGATTACTCTGAATCGTGGCGCACCGGATGTGTTTGAGCAATTTAACGCCGCAGTACAAAAACTTGAAGAAATTCAAGAGTGTCATCTGGTTTCCGGTGATTTCGACTATCTGTTGAAAACCCGTGTACCGGATATGTCAGCGTATCGTAAATTACTGGGCGAGACCTTGCTGCGCCTGCCGGGCGTTAACGACACCCGTACCTACGTGGTAATGGAAGAAGTCAAGCAAAGTAATCGTCTGGTTATTAAGACGCGCTAACACGGAACAGGTGCAAACTCGACGTAGTTTGATTACACTCCTGTTAATCCATACAGCAACAGTGCCGGGGAGACCCGGCGCTGTTGTCCGTTTTAGCAGCAGGCAGGAAACAGCCTGATACCTGGAGAGCCTTTCTTGAGCCAGGAATACACCGAAGACAAAGAAGTCAAACTAACCAAACTCAGCAGCGGGCGCCGACTCCTTGAGGCGATGCTCATCCTTTGCTCCCTCTTCGCCATCTGGCTGATGGCGGCACTACTGAGCTTTAACCCCTCGGACCCCAGCTGGTCGCAAACGGCATGGCATGAGCCTATTCATAATTTAGGCGGCGCCCCCGGCGCGTGGCTTGCCGATACCCTCTTTTTCATTTTTGGCGTCATGGCCTACACCATCCCGGTGATCATCATCGGCGGATGCTGGTTTGCCTGGCGGCATCAGGAAAACGACGAATACATTGATTATTTTGCCGTTTCCCTTCGCCTCATCGGTGCGTTAGCCCTGATCCTGACCTCCTGTGGTCTGGCGGCGATTAACGCCGATGATATCTGGTACTTCGCCTCCGGCGGGGTGATCGGCAGCCTGCTGAGCACCACGCTGCAACCCCTGCTGCACAGCAGCGGCGGCACCATCGCCCTGTTGTGTATCTGGGCGGCCGGGCTGACGCTGTTCACCGGCTGGTCGTGGGTCAGCATTGCGGAAAAGCTGGGCGGCGGCATCCTGTCCGTTCTCACCTTTGCCAGTAACCGTACCCGTCGGGATGATACCTGGGTCGATGAAGGCGAATACGAAGACGACGAGGAAGAGTACGACGACGAAGAGGCGGCCAGGCCGCAGGAATCGCGTCGCGCCCGTATCTTACGCAGCGCGCTGGCGCGGCGTAAGCGTCTGGCCGAGAAGTTTACCAACCCTATGGGGCGTAAAACCGACGCTGCGCTTTTCTCCGGCAAACGGATGGATGACGGCGAAGAGGTGGTGCAATACAGCGCCAGCGGGGCGCCTGTTGCCGCCGACGATGTACTGTTTTCCGGCGCCAGCGCCGCGCGTCCCGCAGAGGATGATGTGCTGTTCTCCGGCGCCAGCGCCGTGCGCCCGGGCGATTTCGACCCTTACGATCCGTTGTTGAATGGCCACAGTATCGCTGAGCCGGTAAGCGCAGCGGCGGCGGCTACAGCCGCGCCGCAGGCGTGGGCAGAATCACCGGTGGGCCATCACGGCGCTGCGCCAGCTTATCAGCCGGAAGCCAGCTATCCGCCGCAGCAGGCCTATCAGCCTGAACCCGCTCCGTTCCAGCAGGCTGCTTATCAGCCGCCAGCGGGGCAAACCGCACCGCAGGCGTATCAGCCTGAGCCAGCGCCGTATCAACAGCCGGTTTACGATCCGCGTGCCGGTCAACCTGCGCCGCAGGCCTATCAGCCTGAGCCAGCGCCGTATCAGCAGCCGGCTTACGATCCGCATGCCGGTCAACCTGCGCCGCAGGCCTATCAGCCTGAGCCAGCGCCGTATCAGCAGCCGGCTTACGATCCCTATGCCGGTCAACCTGCGCCGCAGGCCTATCAGCCGGAGCCAGCGCCGTATCAGCAGCCGGCTTACGATCCCTATGCCGGTCAGCCTGCGCCGCAGACCTATCAGCAGCCGGCTTACGATCCGAATGCCGGTCAGCCCGCGCCGCAGACCTACCAGCAGCCGGCTTACGACCCGCATGCCGGCCAGCCCGCGCCGCAGCCGTATCAGCCGGAGCCAGCGGCGTATCAGCCGCAAAGCGCGCCAGTTCCACCACCGGAGCCAGAGCCCGAGGTCGTGCAGGAGGAAGTGAAACGTCCGCCGCTCTATTATTTCGAGGAAGTGGAAGAGAAGCGGGCGCGCGAACGCGAGCTGTTGGCCTCCTGGTATCAGCCAATTCCTGAGCCGGAAAGTCCGATTGCCACTAAACCGCTGACGCCGCCGACCACTGCGTCCAAACCGCCAGTGGAGACAACCGTAGTCTCTGCGGTAGCGGCTGGGGTGCATCAGGCTACCGCCGCCAGCGGCGGCGCGGCGGCAGCAACCTCGTCCACTGCCGCATCCGCTGCGGCTACGCCATTGTTCAGCCCGGCGTCCAGCGGCCCACGGGTTCAGGTGAAAGAGGGCATCGGTCCAAAACTACCGCGGCCCAATCGCGTGCGTGTTCCTACGCGTCGGGAACTGGCCTCCTACGGCATCAAGCTACCGTCGCAGCGGGAGGCGGAACAGCGCGCGCGGCAGGCGGAGCGCGATCCGCATTATGATGATGAGCTGCTCTCGGATGAGGAAGCGGATGCTATGGAGCAGGATGAACTGGCTCGCCAGTTCGCCGCCACCCAGCAGCAGCGCTACGGTCATCGCTGGGAAGACGATAACGCGACTGATGACGATGAGGCCGACGCCGCGGCGGAAGCGGAGCTGGCGCGTCAGTTTGCCGCTACCCAGCAGCAGCGGTACGCTACCGAGCAGCCGCCGGGCGCCAACCCGTTCTCGCCGGCAGATTATGAATTCTCGCCGATGAAAACGTTGGTCAATGACGGCCCGAGCGAACCGCTGTTTACGCCGACGCCGGAAGTCCAGCCGCAGCAGCCGGCCCAGCGCTATCAACAACCGGCGGCCGCTCCGCAGCAGGGTTATCAACCTGCGCAGCATCAGCCGATACACCATCAGCCTGTGCCGCCGCAGCCGCAGTCCTATCCGACTGCGTCGCAGCCCGTACAGCCGCAACAACCGGTTGCCCCGCAGGGGCATCAGCCTGCCGCCCCTGCGCCGCAGGAGAGCCTGATCCACCCGCTGCTGATGCGCAATGGCGATAGTCGACCGCTGCAAAAGCCGACCACGCCACTGCCGTCGCTGGATCTGCTTACCCCGCCGCCGAGTGAAGTCGAGCCGGTGGATACCTTTGCTCTCGAGCAGATGGCACGCCTGGTGGAAGCGCGACTCGCCGATTTCCGCATTAAAGCGGATGTGGTGAACTACTCACCGGGGCCGGTGATCACCCGCTTCGAACTGAATCTGGCGCCTGGCGTTAAGGCCGCACGGATCTCTAACCTGTCACGGGACCTGGCGCGATCGCTGTCAACGGTCGCCGTGCGCGTGGTGGAGGTGATCCCGGGCAAACCGTATGTCGGGCTTGAACTGCCGAATAAAAAACGCCAGACCGTCTACCTGCGTGAAGTGCTCGACAACGCCAAGTTCCGTGATAACCCATCTCCGCTCACCGTGGTGCTGGGTAAAGACATCGCTGGCGATCCGGTAGTAGCCGATCTGGCGAAAATGCCGCATCTGCTGGTGGCCGGTACCACCGGTTCCGGTAAGTCTGTTGGCGTCAACGCCATGATCCTCAGCATGCTCTACAAGGCGCAGCCGGAAGATGTGCGTTTCATTATGATCGACCCGAAAATGCTCGAGCTGTCGGTCTACGAAGGAATTCCGCACCTGCTGACGGAAGTGGTCACCGACATGAAAGACGCCGCCAATGCGCTGCGCTGGAGCGTCAATGAGATGGAGCGCCGCTACAAGCTGATGTCGGCGCTGGGCGTGCGTAACCTCGCGGGCTACAACGAGAAGATCGCCGAAGCCGCGCGCATGGGACGTCCGATCCCGGATCCGTACTGGAAGCCTGGCGACAGCATGGACGCCGTACATCCGGTGCTGGAAAAACTGCCGTACATCGTGGTGCTGGTGGATGAATTCGCCGATCTGATGATGACCGTCGGCAAAAAGGTGGAAGAGCTGATCGCTCGCCTGGCGCAGAAAGCGCGCGCGGCGGGGATCCACCTGGTGCTGGCGACACAGCGTCCGTCGGTAGATGTTATTACCGGCCTGATTAAGGCCAACATCCCGACGCGCATCGCCTTTACCGTGTCGAGTAAAATTGACTCACGTACCATTCTCGATCAGGGCGGCGCGGAATCGCTGCTGGGTATGGGGGATATGCTTTACTCCGGGCCGAACTCTACCACGCCGGTGCGCGTCCACGGGGCGTTTGTGCGCGACCAGGAAGTCCACGCCGTGGTTCAGGACTGGAAAGCCCGCGGTCGCCCGCAATATGTGGATGGCATTACCTCCGACAGCGAAAGCGAAGGCGGCGGTGGCGGCTTCGATGGCGGGGAAGAGCTGGATCCGTTGTTCGATCAGGCAGTCAACTTTGTGACCGAGAAGCGCAAAGCGTCGATTTCCGGGGTTCAGCGTCAGTTCCGCATCGGCTATAACCGTGCCGCGCGTATTATCGAACAGATGGAAGCGCAGGGTATCGTCAGCGAGCAGGGCCATAACGGTAACCGCGAAGTGCTGGCGCCGCCGCCCTTTGAATGAGTGCAAAGTTGGGTAAATAAGCGCAAAATCAGCCAATTCTTCTGTCCCACCGCCGCCGGCGGTCCTACAGTAGGGGCAGAAGAGGCTCCCGCGTCGGGAGTGACGCACATTAAGGAAGAACAATGAAAAAACTCGCAATCACCTGTGCATTACTGTCTGGTATGGTCGTCAGCCAGGTCTGGGCAGATGCGGCCAGCGACTTAAAAAGCCGTCTTGATAAAGTGAGCAGCTTCCATGCCAGCTTCACGCAAAAAGTCACCGACGGCAGCGGTAACGCCGTGCAGGACGGGCAGGGAGACCTGTGGGTGAAACGCCCGAACCTGTTTAACTGGCATATGACCCAGCCGGATGAGAGCGTCCTCGTTTCGGATGGTAAAACGCTGTGGTTCTATAACCCGTTCGTCGAGCAGGCCACGGCGACCTGGCTGAAAGACGCCACCAGCAACACGCCGTTTATGCTGATTGCCCGCAACCAGTCCAGCGACTGGCAGCAATATAATATCAAGCAAAATGGCGATGATTTTGTGCTGACGCCAAAAAGCGGCAGCGGCAACCTCAAGCAGTTCACGATCAACGTCGGTCGGGACGGCACTATCCATCAGTTCAGCGCCGTCGAGCAGGATGATCAGCGCAGCAGCTATCAGCTGAAATCGCAGCAGAACGGCGCCGTCGACGCAGCTAAGTTCACCTTTACGCCGCCGAAAGGGGTGACGGTGGACGATCAACGTAAGTAGAGGCGAAAGTGAGCAATCTGTCGCTCGATTTTTCCGACAACGCGTTTCAACCTCTGGCCGCTCGCATGCGGCCAGAAAATTTAGCGCAGTATATTGGCCAGCAGCACCTGCTGGCGCCGGGTAAACCCCTGCCGCGGGCCATTGAGGCCGGGCACCTGCATTCGATGATCCTCTGGGGGCCGCCGGGTACCGGCAAGACCACTCTGGCGGAAGTGATTGCCCGCTACGCCAGCGCCGATGTCGAACGGATCTCAGCGGTAACCTCAGGGGTGAAAGAGATTCGCGAGGCTATTGAGCGCGCGCGGCAAAATCGCAACGCCGGCCGGCGGACCATCCTGTTCGTTGACGAAGTGCATCGCTTTAATAAAAGCCAGCAGGATGCCTTTCTGCCGCATATTGAAGACGGCACCATTACTTTTATTGGCGCGACCACCGAAAACCCCTCCTTTGAGCTTAACTCGGCGCTGCTCTCCCGCGCTCGCGTCTACTTACTGAAATCGCTGACCACCGACGATATCGAGCGGGTGCTTGACCAGGCGATGAACGATAAAACCCGCGGCTACGGCGGCCAGGATATCATTTTGCCGGATGAGACCCGCAGGGCTATTGCCGAGCTAGTGAACGGCGACGCGCGGCGAGCGCTGAATACCCTGGAAATGATGGCCGATATGGCCGAAAGCGATGACTCGGGCAAGCGGGTGCTGAAGGCGGAACTGCTGACCGAGATCGCTGGCGAGCGCAGCGCGCGCTTTGATAACAAAGGCGACCGGTTCTACGATTTGATTTCTGCTCTGCATAAGTCGGTGCGCGGAAGCGCGCCGGATGCGGCACTTTACTGGTACGCGCGGATCATCACCGCCGGCGGCGATCCGCTGTACGTTGCCCGCCGCTGTCTGGCGATTGCCTCGGAAGATGTCGGCAACGCCGACCCGCGGGCGATGCAGGTCGCTATTTCGGCGTGGGATTGCTTTACCCGCGTCGGGCCGGCGGAAGGCGAACGGGCGATTGCCCAGGCCATCGTCTATCTGGCCTGCGCGCCGAAGAGCAACGCGGTGTACACCGCCTTCAAAGCGGCGCTGGCCGACGCGCGGGACCGCCCAGACTATGACGTTCCGGTGCATCTGCGCAATGCGCCGACGAAGCTGATGAAAGAGATGGGCTACGGCCAGGAGTATCGTTACGCTCATGACGAACCTAACGCCTATGCCGCCGGCGAGCAGTATTTCCCGCAGGAAATGGCGCAAACGCGCTATTATCACCCGACAAACCGGGGGCTTGAGGGTAAAATTGGCGAAAAGCTCGCCTGGCTCGCTGAACAGGATCAAAATAGCCCGATAAAACGCTACCGCTAATTGAGGCGTTGCGGTAAGGTTATTACACTATTTCCGTGGTCGTAGTCTGCGGCCACTTTTCTTTTTTAATTCGATAAGCACAGGATAAGCATGCTCGATCCCAATCTGCTGCGTACCGAGCCAGACGCAGTCGCAGAAAAACTGGCACGCCGGGGCTTTAAGCTGGATGTAGATAAACTTCGCGCGCT
>OKVU01000470.1_pt1 | contig 12206 bp, 8 predicted proteins | sample 1606901 | NCBI WGS metagenome assembly OKVU01 (sample SAMN03281017, study PRJEB24777) | human gut metagenome | isolation source: fecal sample PR221 from 1 month old male Chinese infant, caesarean... | reverse complement strand
AGTGCTTTTGCCGTTACGCACCACGCCTTCAGTAGCGGAGCAGGAAGGACATCTGATGGAAATGGAAGCCACGCAAGCACCTTAAAATCACCATCATACACTAAATCAGTAAGTTGGCAGCATTACCAATGCGTAGGGTCGGCATAAGCCTGATAATTGGGTTTGCATGATGCATAAAACGCAAGTTTCTCACGATGCAAACCCTTTCAAAAAAGTTAAGGTAGTAAAGGAAGACCCAATTCTGCTAAGTATTGGTTGTACCGTTTTTTTGCCTCACCAATTTGCTTCTCCACAACGAGCAAGTCAGTGTGTACAGCCGCCAGATCGATCTCTTCCTCGGCTTGCACCGTGCTCACATAGCGCGAGATGTTCAGGTTGAAATCGTTCTTTTCGATCTCGTCCATTCCTACCCGGCGCGAATAGCGCAACTCTTCCTTGCGGAACCGATAGGTATCGATGATCTTCTCGATATGCTCTGGCAAAAGCTGATTCTGCCGCTTACCTGTATCGAAGTGCTCAGCAGCGTTGATAATTAGTACATCGTCCGGTTTTTTGCACTTCTTCAGCACCAAGATGCACACCGGGATGCCTGTGGAGAAAAACAGGTTCGCGGGTAGGCCAATCACCGTGTCGATGTGCCCGTCTTTCAGCAACTTGGTGCGGATACGCGCTTCGGCACCACCACGGAACAGCACACCGTGGGGCAGGATGATCGCCATCACACCGTCTTGCTTAAGGAAATGGAAGCCATGTAGCAGGAAGGCAAAGTCAGCGGCGGACTTCGGTGCTAGGCCGTAATTCTTGAAGCGCACATCTTCGCCAAGCGCCTCGCTCGGCTCCCAGCGATAGCTAAACGGCGGGTTGGCCACCACAGCGTCGAACCTCGGCATCTTAGCCGGGTTGGTCTCGCGCAACATGTCCCACTCGTTGAGTAGCGTGTCGCCGTGGAAGATGTCGAACTCCGAGTCCTTCACCCCATGCAATAGCATGTTCATGCGCGCTAGGTTGTAGGTAGTTATGTTCTTCTCTTGCCCGTGAATCTTGCCGATGCCGTGCGGCCCCATCAAGCGGCGCACGTTGAGCAGCAAGGAACCCGAGCCGCAGGCAAAGTCGAAGACACTATCCAGATGCGAGCGCTTGCCCGTGGCTGGCTCCTGACTGTCCAGCGTGACGATGGCCGACAAGATGTCTGAAATACGCTGCGGCGTGTAGAACTCACCGGCCTTTTTGCCCGAGCCTGCCGCAAACTGGCCGATCAGGTATTCGTAGGCATCTCCCAGAGTGTCGCTATCGGTAGAGAACTGCCCCAGCCCCTTGGCAATCTCGGCGATGATCTTGCACAGACGGGCATTGCGCTCGGCGTAGGTCTTGCCCAGCTTGTCCGACGCCAGATTGATCTCGGAGAACAGGCCCCGGAAGGTGCTAGCGAAGGACTCTTCCTCAATGTACTTGAACCCTTTCTGCAAATTATTCAGCAGCTCGTCATCCTGCGTGCGCGCCATCTCGGCGATGCTGCCCCATAGATATTGGGGTTCGATCACGTAATGCACCTTGCGGCGCATCTGCTTCTCGAATTCGGCGACATCATCCAGATTACTTTCGTACCAAAGCTGTAGTGGCGTGGAAACAGAACCACCAATCTGGCGCGGGTAGTCTGGCCCCAGCTCCTTCTGAGCCGCCGCCTCGTAGTTATCCGACAAATAGCGAAGGAAGAGAAAAGCCAGCATGTAATCGCGGAAATCGTCGGCGTTCATCGCGCCACGTAGTTGATCGGCAATGGCCCAGAGGGTTTTACCCAGTTTTTGCTTTTCGAACTCAGTCATGGTGTACCTGCCGCTACAGCCTCAGGAGGCAGAGGGAACAAATCGGGATTAAAGGGATAACGATTCAGGAACTCGTTCAGAATCTTCTTGAAGTAAGCCTTGTTCTCATCGAGCATCTGCTGCGGCTCATACAGCGAATAGTTGCCGTGACTGAGGATGTTGATCAGTCGCGCGTGCAAAATGCCGTCCGGGTCATCATTGTCTTGCTTGATGCAAGCCGAAAAATTTTTGTGGCCGTGGAAACTCGCCGTCTTTTCAAGAATTGTGCGCAGCATGTTGAAGTGGTGCGTGAACAAGCGATCTTCCTGCACTGCCTGATACAGTTCAGCCAAAGCGGCCACGTGGTGGAAGAAAGGCGTATCACCCTCTTCGGGCCGCAACAGATAGCCGCCACTAGCCGGTTGCTTGTTGATCACATAGCGGCGCGCCTTGCCCAATTCATTGCACAGCACATTGAAAAACAAGGTGTGGTGCGTGGAGATCACCGTCTTGAGTCGGTTGTCTTGCCGTTTGAGCAACTGTGCCAGGTGATTGGCGACCGCGATGGCGTTGTGCTCATCCAGCGACGAGATTGGGTCGTCGATATACAGGTACTTCACCCACTGGTACGCCTCGATATCGGCGTCCATCGCCAGTTCAACCACGGCCAGGAAAAAGCACCAGATGAAGATGTTTTCCTCGCCGCGTGACACCTTGATGTTGTCAACGGTCCGACCATCCACCAGGCGCGAAAAGCGCACCGCCCATTCTGGGCCCTCGGTATCGATACGGAAGTCGAAATCCGCGTAACGCCGCAGCAATGGGCGGATGCGGTTGTCCATTTCTAACTCGAACAGGCCTTGGAAAAAACGCGAATCCTTGTTGAGCAGCAAGCGTCGATCTTCATCGCTCTCCAAATCGTTGTTCCAGTGGAATAGATCTTCGGTGAAGGCGTTGAAATACAGGGTATCGCGGGCCTCGTCCTGTTTGCCCATGTTCTTGAATGCCATGGATAACCGTGTCTTGCCGGTGCCGTTGTAGGCATAGAGCAGGATGACTTTTTTGTTTTCCAGTTCACCGCGCAGATGGTTAGCTAGCGCCGGTAGGTCAGCGAAGGATTGGGCGGGCTTCATGCGCCCACCTCATCCAGCACAGGGAATAACTGCTGCATCAGGCCCTTCTTATGAGTCTTGACGGATTCAAGTTTCAAAGCTTGGTTTGCAATGCACTCGTCAAGAGCAGACAAGCAGTCGGAAATCCGATGCTGTTCGTCAATCGATGGAATTACAATGCGAAACGGAGTTATATGCTTATTATTAATCTGTGGAATTGTTGAATTATCAGCAATCTGAGAAAGGCCGATATTCGAAAGATAGTAAAACAGGAATTCAGCGGAGCACTGAGCTCGCGGCGTTAATGCCATCATGTTTGTATCCATGAGTAGCTCGTCGCGGGTTAACCGAATTTTGTTTAGCGCGATTGCAGCTCCACGCTTGGGGAAAATAACAGAATCGCAAGGAATTAAACCGTAAGCATCACTGCTGTACTCCCGCGCTCCCACCTGGTGCTTAGTACAGTTGTTTAAATCTTCCACCTTGACAAATGGATATGAGCCATCTCCTCCGAGTCGGTACTGGGAGGGGCTATACCCACTTCTGACCTCAACTAAGTTACCCAACTGATTTTCTTGCCACTCTTCTGAGTCTTCGAATTCTGGAAACCGCAGCCGTGGCACGATTTCGCCTTCACGGGGGAAAAGCTGCTGCATCAAACCCTTTTTGTAGGTGTTGAGGGTTTCGAGCTTTTGAGTTTCCGCGGCGATCAGGTCATCCAGCGAAGACAGGCAGTCGGCGATTTTTTGTTGTTCTCCTGGGTTGGAAACCGGAAGCGGTAACCCCATGAAATCATCGTTTGTGATGCTCATGCGGTCATGGCGCGCACCCGTGCTCGATGCCTGGCGCATGTAGTGATGCCAATGCGTCGATTTGAAGTAGTGGGCGTAGAAGTCGTTCAGGGAGCTATTGAACCTGAATACCGTGTATAAAGGCGACATCACGCCGAGACCTATTCGATTTTTCGAGACAGGCCCAACGGGGGCTCTGGCGGAGATACGAGGATTATAAACGTAATCCCCCTCTTCAACGATGTAATAGCCCTCAAGGTTTCCTTGGTTGGCAATATCCTTGTCGAAGAAGTCGCGCTGGTCAATCACGCCATATTCAGCAGAATTGGTCAAAACACGGGTGATATCGCCGTCGGTATTTTTTTTGGTTGAGCGTCTTGCAAGTCTCCCGAGTGGCAGAAAGCTCCAGGGTTGTTCATTGGAGAACTCAGAAAATCTCAAGCGTGGCGCCAACGGTTGTTTTTCGTCACCACTCATACCGCTTGCTCCTGTGGCCGCGTGACGATCACCTTGAATAAATTCCCGGCCCGGTCGTCGATCAGTTCAATCTGCGGCCAAGCCCGCAAGGCGCGCAGCAGGCCGCTGCCCAGTCCGCGATAAGGCAGCAGCTTGGCGGCAAAGGATGCCAGAATCGGGTTGCGCATATTGGAGTTGCCAGCCTTGATGTTTTCAATAGTCAGGTGATTGGGCAGGTGGCCGGGGCTGATGATCTCGACGCGATCGGCAAACACCAGCACGCGCACCGGCGCGCTGATGAAGTAATCGCGGTGAATGAGGGCATTGGCGATCAGCTCCTCCCAGACGATGCGTGGAATCTCGGCCTGCCCCTGGGAGTTGAAGCCCTGCTCGCCCTGCGCGGCACGGGTGTTGGCGATGATGAAGCCCAGCGTCTGCTGGAACACATCAGCCAGCTTGCCGGAGATGTCGCGGCTGTCAATGTAGCGCTGATCCTCGATATCGATGCCGACAAAGGCCACCGCCTTGACGGTGAAGGCAGGTAGCGCATACTGCGGTGCATTGGCAAACAAGAGACTGCCCGCCACGTTGAGCAGCCCCTGGTTCATCAGGTTCATGTTGGTCAATAGTTGCGGCAGTGGCAGGTTGTGCTGGGCCAGCGTCTCACCGAATTGCTGTTCGAAGAAGGCTTCAAAATAGGGCAGGTCCACATCGCCCGCGCCCAAGCCCGCCACGGGCGTCTCATCCGCATGCACCAGGCCCGCCTGCTGGAACAGGCGCTGAATTTCTTCACGCGAGGTGGCGCGGCGCTTGTCCGAGCCGTTCTTTACCCAGATGACACCGTTCTTGTCCATGTAGGGTTTGCTGACGCCTTCCGCAACAGTGACCACCATCACGGTGCCATTGGGGTGCGGCACGTTTTCGGTGAGCGGGTTCACCGCAGGCCGCACGTTTTGTGAGGCGCTGTTCGAGATGAGCTGATTCAGGCGGTCGATGTCCGCGTGAGACAAGCCCAGCACCGTGCCGTCGTTTTGCACGCCAATGAAAATCTGCCCGCCAGCGGTATTGCTGAAGGCGACGATCTCCGCCGCCAGCGCATCGGCATTGGTGAAGTTCTCCTTGAACTGATGGCGGCTGTCTTCGCCACGGCTTAACGCCTCGATCAGCTCTGTGGTTTCCATAGGTTGTAAACCTCTTTGCGTCGGTTGAAGGCCTCCTGGCCTCCCTCCATAATGTTGATGATGGCGTCCTGCACCGGGCGAGCGTCAATGCTGCCGCTTTGTACGGCGACTTGCTCGTCCTGATAGCGGCAGGCATGCACTTGCTCCGCATCACCCAGCACCGGAAAGTTGGCGTTGTGGGTGGCGAAGATGAATTGAGCGTGCGGTTTCATCTCGCGCAGCAGTTTGATCACATCGTCGTAGATGGTCTGGTTGTCCAAATCGTCTTCCGGCTGGTCGATGATGATCACGTCGTTCTGGCGCTGGCTGAGTACGTACAGCAACAGCGCGGAAGCACGCTGCCCGAGCGAGTGATGCTTGAGCTCCTTGCCGCGATAGCGGATGACGAAGCGGTTGGGCACCTGATAGGTGACGAACTCCACTAGGTTCTGCATGAAGGTCTTTTCGAAGACCTCCGGCGTGCTGCCCGCTTTTCTCAAGGCGTTTGGCAAATCACGCAGCAGGCCGCCGAAATCGGCGTAATCCTCCATCACGGCGCGCAGGGTGGTTTCGCGGATGTTGCTGCCCTTGAAGAGCTGCTGCATGAAGCCGATGGCGGCTTCCTTGTCGCCCTTGAAGTCGGCTTCGATCTGCAGGGCGGTGTGGCCGGCGTTCACGCGATCCAGTTCGGCCTTGATGGCGTTGAACTCGCGCAGCCACAGCCCGTTGAGCTTGTCGATCTCGGCAAACAGCGCATCGCGGATGCTGCTTTGCTGGGTTTCTTGCTTGGCCAGCGCCTCCAGCATTTGTTCCGCCTTGGTTTTGCGCTGCTGTTGGGTCAGGAAGTCATCCGGCTGGATTGCCGTCATGCCGGTCTGCTTGAGTTCCTGAGCCAGTTGACGTTCGACCTGGGCAAACTCTTCCTGAAGACTCTGGCGCGCGCCGTCGAACTCGCCTTGTTTGGCTTGAAGCCGTGCGGTAATGGCGCGAGCCTCCTGCTCAATTTTCTTGAGCTGATCGACCTTGGCAACGAGGTTGGCAAATTCGGCGTAATAAGCCGTGAAGAAGCCGGGATTCTGCTTGGAGACGTAGCTCATGGCGTTACGCAGATCGTCCTCGTGCTCGGAAATCAATTGCCCGAGGGCGATCACGAAGCTGTCTGCCCGATCCTTCATGCGGGTCAGCGCAGTGGCATCCTGCTGGAAGCCAAGGCGCTTTTGTAGTTTGTCGGCAACCCCGTACTCCTCAAACTTCTTCAGCCGGAAGTTGGCATCCGTGAGCTGGGACTCGTGATCACGCCTGAGTTCTTCGGTATTGCTGAGCTTGAGCCAGCGGCTTGCTGCATCACGCACATGTTGGCGTTGGGTTTCGATTTCGTCTCGCAGCGTGCGCAGCTTTTCACCCACCAGCTTTTCCACCAGATCGGTCTCGAAACCTTCACCTGTGCTGGAAAGGTCTTTCTGCCCGAAGTAGATCGGGCGGCGCAGCACGGTCTCCCGGATCGACACACCGGGCTGCAACTTGCCGTCCAGGTAGACGTTCGGCGCTTCGCGGAAGATGCGGGAGATGGTGAATTCCTGTCCGTATACGTCGCAGGCCGTCAACGTCACCTTGCCGCCGCTGCCCAGGGTATGGCGGATCAGTTCATCTTTGTACTTGGTATCCTGCGCCTTCTCCCCGCGAGGAATATCGAGGGCGTAGCGCACTGCTTCCAGAATGGACGACTTGCCGCTGCCCCGGATGCCGATCAGCGTGTTCAGTTCGGGCGAGAAATGCAGCGTTTGCCCGTCGAGGATGCCACCGTCGAAGTGAATACCGCGGATAAACGACCCCTGATGCTTGGGGGGCTCCATGGCGACGCGTGAAGCAGGATCGCTCAAGGCAAACTTGACGGCTTCAAAGGACAGCTCGCCCAATTTGAGGTAACAGGCTTTGCCCTGACCGATGTCCTCTATGCATTTGGCGTCGCAGCCTTCCAGTTCGGCGGGGTACCAGTCCCCTAGATGCTGCTGCGTTTTGGTCCGACAGGGTTTGTTCTTCTCTTGCTGCTTGTTGTACGTCTGGACCTTCTGGAAGCCCAGCGTGCGGCGGCGGAAGAATTCGTTCTGGCCCAGCTCGGCAAGACGTCCCCCTTCCAGTTCGGCCCACAGCCCGCTCGGTGCTTCGACATGGGCAAAGACAAGGAAAAAGTCGCGGTGATAGCTTTCCAGCTTCTTGATGGTTTCCAACAGCGACAGAGAGGAACGCCCGTTTTCCTGCTCGTACTGGGCAGGGACTTTTCCTTCAAACGCAACGCCCAGGAAGGGGTTGATATGGTCATGACCATCGGCCAACCAGTCGTCGGAAAAAACGACCAGGGTGTGGATGCCATTGGCCCCGTCATTGACCGACAGCTCGACGCCGGGCAACAGCGCAATATTCTTCTTCTGCGCTGTCTTGCGCAGCGCTTTGAACTCCTCGAAGTCGAACTTGTTGTGATTGGTGATGACAGCAAGTTGGATACCTGCTTTCTCCAGCGCGTCCACATAATTGCTGTTGTAGAAGTTGTCATCGCCTGTGTACTTAAACTCACGATCCGCGCGGGTGTGCAGATGGAAGTCCGCACGAACCCACTGCGCCCCTTGTGCAAAGACTGTTCCCATCATCTCCCCTCCTCATAGGCAGCAAGACCGGCGATCTCTCGACCTTGGGCGAGTTTGTGCAGTAGTGGCGTCAGATCTTCCATTAGGGCCAGCTCCTTCTGTGTGCGTGCTTTCCAGCCAAGTTCCAGCGGGGCCATCAGCTCCGAGAGGCGTTCGCCATCGAAAATGTGGCGGCGCAGGATGTCATCGACAAAGGCTTGCAGCGCTACCACATCCAGCCCGTGCTTTTCAGCCATAGTGGCCAGTTCCCGCGCTTTTTTCTCGGCTTTGAAATGCTCGAATCCGCTGCGGATTTGCTTTTCGTCCAGTGCTACGTTGACCGGCAGCCCTCGGATGTACTCGGCAATGTCCTCGCGCTCGTCGATGAACTTGGCGTCGGACTGGATCAGGCCGATGAGCTGCTCACGGTTCATGGTGAGCTTGCCGGGCTTCTGCTGAGTCAGCTTGGCAATGAGGCCCATGATGTAGTCGTAGTCGATTACACTTGAGGCGAAGAGTACGAATTCGAAATCAAGCTGCTGCACTTCAGGCGGGGTCTGGTCGCGATCCTGCTGTTCCTTCAGACGCTTGGCCGTCTCCAGGTACATACCCTTGAAGCCTTGCATCTTATCGGGTGGCGCAATCTGGGTGATCTGCGCCTTCTGCTCGTCCGAAAGATCGGTGTATTGATCGAGCTGGGTCTTGAGACGCTGCACTTCCTTGAACAGATTGACGAACTGCGCCCGTGCAGCATCACCTTTCAGGTTGGCTACTTCTTCCGGCGCATTGCCCACGCCTTGCGACTGCATGAAGTCAGCCAGCTTCTGGGTGGCGGTTTGCAGGTTGTCGATGACCTTGGGCGCGGGGTCTACCAGCCAGATTTCACGAGGGTTGTCGATTTTCTCCCCGGAGAACAGTGCAATCGCCTCTTCGACCGGCTTTTGCTGCTGACGGAAGTCGAGGATGTTGCCATAGGGCTTGCTGTCGTTCAGCACGCGATTGGTGCGCGAAAACGCCTGGATCAAGCCGTGATGCTTGAGGTTCTTATCCACGTACAAGGTATTAAGGTACTTGGAGTCGAAACCGGTTAGCAGCATGTCCACCACGATGGTGATGTCGATCTTTTGCGCGGCGGGGAGATCGCTGTTGGGATACTGCTGATCCTTGATGCGCTTTTGCACATCCTGGTAGTACAGGTCGAACTCGCTGATACGATGGTTGGTGCCAAAGCGCGTGTTGTAATCGGTCACGATGCGCGTGAGCGCTGCCTTCTTGCCATCGGGGTCTTGCTGGTTATCTTCTTTCTCTTGCGGCAAGTCTTCCTGAATCTGTTGTACGTCCTTGTTGCCCTCGGCTGGTGGAGAGAATACGCAGGCAACGTTCAGCGGGCGGAACTCCGGGTCTTGCTCAGCCTTTTGTTTTTCAATCTCCGCGAACAGCTCGAAGTACTCGATGGCATCGTTGATGCTGGCCGTTGCCAACACCGTGTTGAACTTGCGGCCATTGGTCGCCACATCGTGTTTGGCGAGAATGGTTTCAATGACCTTGGGCTTGGCCACGCCTTCACCAGGTTTGGGAGGATTCTTGCCTTCGGGCTTGAAGTAATCCACGTGAAAGCGCAGGACGTTGCGATCCTCGATGGCGTGAGTGATGGTGTATTGATGCAGGCAACGCTGGAAGAGGTCGTCGGTTGTTCGGTAGCTGGCCTGCTGACCTTCGATTTGCTGGTAGCTGGCGTTTTTCTCGAAGATGGGTGTACCAGTAAAGCCAAAAAGCTGGGCGTTGGGGAAGAATTCCTTGATGGCTTTGTGGTTGTCACCGAATTGTGAACGGTGGCATTCATCAAAGATAAACACCATGCGCTGGTTGCGTAATGGCTCCAGCCGTTCCTTGTAATTGCGCTTGTTGGCCCCATCCAGAGCCAGGCCCAGCTTCTGAATGGTGGTGACGATGACTTTATCGGCGTAGTCATCTGACAGTAGGCGGCGCACCAGGGTCTCGGTGTTGGTGTTCTCTTCGACGCAGCCTTCCTGAAAGCGGTTGAATTCCTCGCGGGTCTGGCGGTCCAGGTCTTTGCGGTCCACCACAAACAGGCACTTGTCGATGTCCGGGTTGTCCTTGAGCAGGGTGGACGCCTTGAACGAAGTCAGCGTCTTGCCTGATCCGGTGGTGTGCCAGATGTAGCCGTTGCCGCAATTCTGGTGGATGCACTCCACAATGGCTTTGACGGCATAGATTTGATAAGGCCGCATCATGAGCAGTTTCTGCTCGCTGGCCACCAACACCATGTAGCGACTGATCATTTGCCCCAAGGTACACTTGGCCAGGAACTTCTCGGCAAAACTATCGAGCAAAGTGATTTTCTTGTTGTCTTCGCTGGCGAACTGGTAAACCGGCAAGAAGCGCTCATCCGCGTTAAAGCTGAAGTGCCGTGCGTTGTTGTTGGCGAAGTACCAGGTATCCGTACGGTTGCTGACGATGAAGAGCTGCAGGAAGCACAGCAGCGTTTTGCTGTAGCCATTGCCGGGATCGGTCTTGTAATCAACGATCTGCTGCATGGCCCGGCGTGGGCTGACTGCCAAGGTCTTCAGCTCGATTTGCACCACCGGTACACCGTTGATGAGCAGCATCACGTCGTAACGGTGATGGCTATTTTCAGTGTTCATACGCAACTGGTGGACGACCTCGAAGTCGTTTTTGCACCAGTCCCGGATGTTGACCAGGGTGTAGTTCAGCGGCGTGCCATCGTCGCGCTCGAAGCTGTTGATATTGCGAAGCCGCTGAGCAGCGCCGTAGACATCCGGCGTGATAATGCCGTCGAGCAAGCGTTGAAACTCGCTGTCAGTCAGGTGCACGCGGTTGAGCGCCTCGAACTTGGCCCGGAAGTTGGCTTCGAGCGTGGTGCGGTCGCGAATATCGGGGCGATAGGTGTACTTGAGGTCACCAAGCTTGGCGATCAGATCGAGTTCGATTTGTTGTTCTGTGGTCGTCATAAATCTTGCCTCAAATTCCCTATTGGCTATTCAACGGCCGCTACATATGCGGACAAAGCCGTACAAATCATGCTCGGTACCCTCCTTGTTCACCAGAGTCTTCACCAGCGCCGCCTGCACGCACCCACTCGTCTACTTCGGACAATTGAAACTTCCACAACCGCCCCACACGATGCGCAGGCAGTCCTTTATGTTCTCTCCATCGATACACAGTGTCCTTAGCGATTCCCAAATGCTTGGCAACGTGCTCGGCAGTAACCCACTGTTCTGTGCTCATATCGGTAAGACTCTTTTTTGATATGCGAAAGTCGTCTAAAGTCGTTTTGATTTTATCATCTATTTTGTTGAAGTGCATTTGTTACTTTACCGGGTGATGCTTCCAATTAGTAGAACATGTGTTTTTCAATAAACGTCCCGATGACTTTTTCGTGGATCTCTACTGAACGCGAGAAGCAGATTGTTTTACGAGCCAAGCGCTTAATGCGGGTGCGCAGCGTCAGGTTATTGCGCTCAATCCGTTGGGTGAATATTTTTCCGGTCAGATGCTTATCCTTCGGCACCTCCCGGCCATAGCTGCCCCAGTCGTCGCTGGTGATCATGCCGATGTTGAATGGCGTAAGCAGTGCCAGTAGTTCCCGGCAGGTTTCATCGGTACGGGGACCAAAAGTATAGGCCAGTACACCCCCTGTTTTGGTGTTATACGCGTACCAGAGCCAGTGTTGCCGGGCTTTACTGCCAACGAAACTCCATTGCTCATCAAGTTCGCAGATAAGCGCCACATCAGCATGAGCAACGGGCGAAGACGTTATTCGCTTTGGCGTGAGTTTTTTAAAGTCCGGATGACGGTGTTAATGCCAATTTTCAGTGTTCTGGCGGTATCGCGAACCCCGGCGCCATTGAAGGCCATTTCAGTGATCAGCTCTTTAATGCCCGGCTTACGGGCCTCATAAGTGTAAGTGAGCTGAAAAACGCGGTGGCAGTCACGGCAGCGAAATCTGTCATGGCCTTTAGGGTTCTGACCATGGCGGTAGACCTGTGCAGACTGACAACGAGGACAATGAATGTTAACGCTGGCCATGAAAGAACCTCAAAAGCCCGCATTATACATCAGATTCAACTAATTAGAGGCATCACCCCTTTGGCTTGGCTTTGTTGAATAAATCGAACTTTTGCTGAGTTGAAGGATCAGATCACGCATCTTCCCGACAACGCAGACCGTTCCGTGGCAAAGCAAAAGTTCAAAATCACCAACTGGCCCACCTACAATAAAG
>OKVU01000460.1_pt1 | contig 12643 bp, 13 predicted proteins | sample 1606901 | NCBI WGS metagenome assembly OKVU01 (sample SAMN03281017, study PRJEB24777) | human gut metagenome | isolation source: fecal sample PR221 from 1 month old male Chinese infant, caesarean... | reverse complement strand
GGTATGGCTCTTACTCAGGCGGGCAAAAAACGCTATACTCGTGCCGCCTTGTCCCCTTAGTTAAATGGATATAACGAGCCCCTCCTAAGGGCTAGTTGCAGGTTCGATTCCTGCAGGGGACACCATACATACCTCTCCTGCCATCTACCGAACTCAATAAAACCCCCTTATAATCAGTGAAAACCCCCTATCCTGGCTATGCGACGTCAACAGATGTCTCCCCATTTCAACGTGAATCAATTAACGTTTGGGGTCTTAGTGCGGGCTTATCCTGTTCAACAAAAAAGTCCCCAAAAATGACCTTAAATACACGTCGGGCCGAGACTGCAAAACCCAGAGACAAGGCCTATAAGCTCGCTGATGGCGAAGGGCTCTATCTTATGGTCAATACACATGGTTCAAAGTACTGGCGCACGTAGTATCGGTTTGCCTGCAAGGAGAAAAAGCTCTCATTCTGGAAGCTACCCGAACATCTCGCTTGCGGAAACTCGCACTAAATGAGATGCGGCAAAAAAGTATTGGAGAATGATTAGGATCCCGGAGAGGTCAATAAAGGCCACGTAGTTAGCCAAAAAACTCTCGGATACCACTGCATTTGAAGCAATAGATTCCGAATGGTACAGTACAAAAGTATCCGGTTGGTCAAAGAGTTATGCTGATTACGTCAAGCGAGCTTTTAAAAATAATGTCTTCCCCTATCCAGGCTCTCAGCTAGTTAATGAAATAAAACCACTGGAGCTTTTGTCCGTATTACAACGAATGGAAAAGCGGGGAGCGCCTGAGCTTACAAGCAAAGTATCCAGCATTGTAGTGAGGTTTTTCGCTACGCGATTGTTACAGGTCGTGCCGAATACAACCCTGCTGCTGATCTTGGTAGAGTAAGCATTACCTGAAATCACAGAAAGCATAACGAGTGCTATAAACTACCTCACCATTTCTCCTTAAAAATATTTATAAGCTGGATGAAACCTCAGTAGATTTATGGCATGAAACCACATAATTTAATTTATTTTTGTTGTGGAAATAGAATCCCATTTTCCCATCATGTACTTCAGAAGAGATTTGTCATTCCTGAGATTGAAATCAGGTACTGGAGCCTTCTCCCCACCGAAGCCCTCACTACCGACAATAATATGCTCTTCTCCCCTTAATGAATATTTTACACCATTTTTAAAAGCAAAATATTTTACAATTACAGGGTCAATCCCACCAACACACCCTATTTTGTAGGCAAATAAAACGGTTCCTACACCGTCAGAAAATATTTTATTCACCTCGACAGAATCAGGAGCAATATCTAATTTTATATCTTCGCCGCATTTTCGGACAAAATCCTTGAGGGTCCAATCGTTACTATACCCTGTGACTTGTTTGACAAGTAAGGTCATTCCACCGTCTTTGCTATCAAGTTTTTTATCTATAATTAAAACATGTTTACCGGAACTATCATTCCATACCTTTTGGAAGGCTTCAGAACTTGCAAAAGCTGATTGGGATAATACAAACGTAAAAGCGATAGCTAGTTTCCAATTCATCGTGTACTCTCTTTTCCTTTTGACTTTACGGTAATACTTAACATCTTTGAGTTCAATTCATTGACATCAACTTGTTGAAAGCTATGTTTTTGTGCCTCGTTATAATATATTTTATAAGTTACAGGTAAAAAATATCGCATCCCTTTATAAGTGGAAAATTTAATCGTCCCTGCAGATACAGTTCCATTTATAATTGATAACCCGCCTTGGTTACCACCCAAGCCAATGATGGCACCCTTTGCAACTCCATAAACAAGGGTAGCATGATGACCAGACGTCGCAATAGCCCCGTAAACAGGCTTAGATATTTCGAAAAAATTACTATCACCGATGAATGATCTTGCTCTGAATGGAAAATGAGATTTAGCATACCCCACTTCTTGCAAACAATAATTTACAAATGATGCGCACCACGCGTGATTGCTGCCAACGAGGTTTGGCAACATTTTCCCATAACCTATCAACTGATGGTAATTAGATTTTTTAGTTATTATAGATTCATCTGCCCCTTGCCATGATGCTGTTTTTCTTCCCGCATCTGACGCTTAAGCTCAGCCTGATACTCTTTTTCTTTCTGCGCTTTTTCCAGCAGGGCTGGACCTTATCCAGAAACTGCTGCTTTACACCTCCCCAGTCGGCGCTATCTTCAAGTTCCAGAAAGGTGATTTTCTTGCTGATGGCAGCGTAAGCGTCTCTCTCCTTCCTGAGCTGGTCGTATTTGCTTTGCGAGTTATTTACCGTGTTGCCGAAAAGTAGTGTTTTAACTTTAAAATTATACGCTGGGTCTACAATACGCTGCAGTGCACGGGAAGATTAATTTCTGGCATTGCGAAATTCTTTCCACTGACCGGCAAGCTGTTGCTTTTCCTGATAAAGCTTGCAAGCAACTTCGGTACTGACGGTTTCGTTAAAGGCTTGCTCTTTTTTCCCAGGTCAGTATTTTTTCTAAAGTCGCGATAAATAATAATTCATGTTATTAGTGCAATGGCTATCAGTAACCCAAAGAACAAACCAATAACGCCAGCCGGATTCGATACGGATTCAATGAATCGCTCATTAAGATTGATTAATGCCTTTACCGCAATATAACCCCCCCAGACCATCACGCCTATAATGACCAAAATGAGAATTGCAACATTATCATCCTTTTTTCTTCATGCCATATTTACTTCCTGTTTTATTTTAATCTTGATAATTTACGCGGAATAACAGAAAAATGATGTTCCGCTCCCTGTTAATACTGATTTCCGGAACAAATCGGTAAATGGGTAAAGCCGGGCTTACTGGCCATATAAAGAGGTGCACACGTGGGCTGGCGGGCTGGTGTTTCGACCGGCTCATCGCTTTCAATAACGCGTTGTGGCTCTTGCTTTTCCGCTGTTGTCGCCTTTTTGATTTGTGTTTTATGGGAGGGGGTGGAAGGTTTAACCCGCTCGCGAGTTACAGAATCACCATATCCAGAGCAAAATCGCTTTGATTGACTCAGGCTTCCGTCATTACAGACAAACCGGCCATCGGATGTACAATGCGCTATCCCGCCTTTTGAACCGGAGCAGGGCTTTCTTCCACGAGCAGCGTCAGCCTGAGTGGTCAACAAAATGCCTGAAAGTAAGAGAAGAATTAATTTTTTCATTTCCATATCCGTGTTGTATTTCGTTATTAGGGGTTCTGTTCCCTGTCAGTTATTAACTGATTCGCCAGAGAATACGCAATGATTAACTGACAGATAAATTATCACTTCTTCCGTTTTCAGCTTATGGGTGGCCGGTGTGCGCAGGACATAGCGGGTGCGGTTATTCCGGTTAACGGGTCAGGATGTCCATTACGCCGGAGAGTCGTGCAGCGCATACGCGATGTACGGCAGGTCAATATTACTGTTGCTGTACGCCATCACCACTTCGGTGGTGACCGCATCATGACGCACAATACTGTGGCATCCATCAGCGTTAATGGCTGTGCACGGGGTAAAATCCAGATGCAGTTTTTTAGTATTCCTGTAGAAGATGGATTTCGTGATGCTGACCTTACCGTCCGTGACGGTCTGCGTCAGGACGCAGCCCGCGATACAAACCTAATATACCAATAAAATTTACGTAGCAATTTTGGATAATCGAAATGAGTAATACTGTATATACTTTAGCTAACGGCGGTGTTTCAGAAATTCAATGGTACCAATCGATAAATTACTTCGTTCAAGATATTGTTTTCTTTCTTCCTCTCTTAAACTATCCCAAAATGGTTTCCAGTATACGTTCCACCAGAACTCCATATCTCCTTGCAGACTACCATAAGTACCAAAGTCTTTATCAGGAAATGCACACTCTGGTTCTGGAGGTTCTATGCCTTTTTCACAAAGGCAATTGATAAATTCATTATCATTTGTGATAAGTCTTACAATATCTTGTTCAAACTCCTTAAATTTATAAAAAACGAGGACTTTATTATGATCTGAAACCTTCTCTTTTACCTCGCTTATTTTTACCTCCCTATGAAAAAATAACTCAATCAAATGTTCAATGACTAATATGCCCTCAGGCTTTATCATAAAACATGTTGAGTGTGCATATATATTACTTTTCTCTAGAGAGGAAAATAAAGGATACCCCCCTCCTCTGGCAACGCCATAAATTGAGTATAAGGGAAATCATCCTGTAATTTGTTTTTTTCCTGAATAAGTTAAATAAGTTAATTTTCATCAATATGGTCCGCCACCCAATCTGCACCAAAATAACCAGCGGTTCCGAATATAACTCCGCCAATAAGCCCTGTTAACACCACCCCAGGGCCCGTCTCAATGCCAACCGCCGCACCAGCCACTGTACCTATTTTTGCTCCAGCTACAGCCATCCCCCATCCTCCAGCTTGCCTAATGACTTCAGCGGTTATCGGTTTCACGCTCCCGTTTTTAAGCGATTTTTCTGACGCCTGTTCTAGATCATAAGCTGTAAAGACAATTCCTGTCACCTGTACGACACGAGCGGCACGTGTAAAGAACTTTGTGTATTTTAATGTCTCTGGAGTGAAAACCGCGGATGCGGGTATTTTTTCACCGTGCAGCAATACTTCCTTATCTATATCCTTAACATATTTTGATATTTTATCAATACGTTTTGCCAAGTGTGGATTTTGGCTCTTGTAATCATCAAGGCTCTTAAGTATTTCTTCTGTAGAAATTAACTTAGCACCCGACATTACAGCTTTTTCAATATCAACAATAATTGTTTTACCTTCAAATCTTGGAGATCCTTCCGGAAAGGCAGAGCTAGTGGAAATATATGAAGAAGCGTTATCCCCCATCACATGCTCAGCTACAGAGTAGGATGCTGAAAAATTCTTTGGAATTAAACCATACCGTTCAGGATTAGTTTCTGAAAGCATTTTTGCTTATGATAAGTCCATTTTTGAAAGATAGGGATCAGAATTTGAAGCATATATTTTCCTAACAAGAAAACCGTCTTTCCCTGGCTCATCAACAACGATAAAGAAGAATGCACGGGCTGGCATTAACATACCAGTTATTTCGTACGTTGAATGTGGAGTTTCATTAGTTAAAGTTGAATGCTCAGTCATCTACCACCTCTCCAGAGCCAGGACACCTAGCCAAACGGTAAGTTTGGCTGATTCTTTTGAAAAAACGCGTTTGCACAAACCTTGATTGTCGGTGACACCTTTAAATGTTTCACCATTTTCGCTAGAGATAAAATATGGGACATTAGCCATGGGCTTACCACTATCATCCAAGATTCGGAATTGTTCATCGAAGAATCCATTCCGGATTAAATCGTCAACTAATGGTATTGATATTGATGGCGTTGGTGTTGAATTTGCACCAGCAAACATCGTCCGCTTCACCTTCCGTATATACGTCGCCGTCGTACCATACTCGACCTTCCCGGCCTCAAGTCGCAGATAGCTCCCGCCACCGATAAGCGTGATACGCTTCTTCCCGGCAAACGAGATGTCACTCGCTGAACTCAGCGTCAGTTTCTTCTCCGCAAACAGCCGCAGGCTGGCGTTCTGGGCCTGGACCTCTACCGCCCCCTCCCCGGATTTGACGCTCAGCTGTCCGGTCCGGGCAAAGAGCCCCAGCTTTTCCCCGGCCAGCGCCGTCATATTGCCCATGACACCGGCACTGATATCGCCCCCGGCATTAATGGCGACATTTTTCGTGGCCGTCATCTGCAGGTGCTCCCCGCTGGTCAGCGCCATCCCTTCCGGGGCCGAGAACAGCACGACTTCATTGAGCGGTTTCAGCCGCTGCTCAAACATCTCTATCTGACTGTCAACATCCGCCTTCAGCGCCAGAGCCTGCTCTGCGGCCATTTCCAGCTGTTGCAGTTGCTGGTTAAGCCTGTCGATTTCTTTCAGGGCGGCGTCCCTGTCCAGCGCCTCACCCTGCGCCTTTGCCTGCGCATCCGCGCTGACAAACAGCCCCTTACCGGCACGGATTGTGCCCCACTCATCGGTGCGCAGTTCGGCCCCCTGGCCGCGACGTTGTCCCTGGCTGTCCACCAGATGGCCCGTGTTCAGTTGCGTCTTTCCGTACTCCGTGGCGAGTTTGATGTGTTCCTCACCACGCCTGTCTTCCATCCGCAGCTTGTTGTTCGCCGGGGTGCGCAGCACATTGCGGGTGTGATTGTCCCGGTTCACCAGGTCGGGATGTTCGGAGTCGTGCAGCGCATACGCGATGTACGGCAGGTCAATATCACCGTTGCTGTACGCAATCGCCACTTCGGTTCCGTCAATGAGCGGCGTATGCCAGCCCAGCGTTTCACCGGCATAAGGTTTCGCCATCCGCAGCCACAGATAGCCGTAACCCGGTTCGGTCCCCTCCCGGTCGAAGTCCGGCTTCACCCGGTAGCGCCCCTGCCCGTCCATGTGAGCGTAGATATCGTTCTTTTCCCGGCTCTCAATCCGGGCCGGAAGTGTGCCGTGAATTTCCGGACGCGGGATTTCCGCCGGGCGGAAACAGTAACGTTCAGTGTAAGGCATGCCCCACACCGACACGTGCAGACGGGAATCACGCGCTCCCCGGAAAGTCACCAGCGTGAGGACGACGCCTTCCTTCAGGGCCGTAATGACATCGCCCTGCGGCTCCAGCACCTGTCCGGGCGTCAGGCCGGAAGCATTGCTGAACAGATGAATGCGGGCTGACCTGTTGAGCTCCCGCTCGTGATCAAGACGGGCGTAGAACGCGCCGGATTCGGTTTCCGGCTCCGGGCTGGCATCGTCACCCGCGTCACGATAAGGCGCTGCGTAACGATAATGCTCCCCGGTGGTGACCGCATTACTGCGCACGCTGAACATCGCATCCATCGGCGTGGAAGCTCGCGGTACGGCAGAAGCACATCAAACCGGTAGTTCAGCTGGCTGTCGGCCAGTATGTAGGTATCCAGACCGCGCACGTCGTCCATCATCGTGCGCCAGTAAATCCCGACTTCTTGACTGCCAAAATTAAAGCTCGGTCATAAGTGGCAATAAGCCAAGATCCAGAAGCTTAATTTCAATGTCGTTAGCTTTACCTATGTGTTCTTTATTGTTTCCATCGAATATTTCCTCAGTAGACACAATAATGGTGCCTTTCTGATTGTCGCCATCCATTACCGGCACAACTCTGGCTGCTTCTGGAATTAATTCAGTTAAGACTATGTGGGGAATGTATAACATCCAACCTACAGCCAGTCTGTCAGGGAATACGTTTCGCCCGAACAGATTGTATCCATTTGAATCGATGCTTATATGTGAACAATCAAAAAATAAAGCCAAATGTGATAAGAGCGTTATAAATCGGAGCAATGAATTTTCATCATTATTTACAACTAAACTTAACTCCACGGAAACCCTATTTTTTTCTTCGTAAAACATTTTTCTATAAGAGATGCCACAGCTATGCTCATCATCATTGGCATCCCAAACGCTATCTACAAACATCGGCATATTTTTTTATATCGGCGCTCCCATTTCAAACGAGTGTTATCTGTGATACCTCCATTCTGAAAAGCTATCTGATTTAGAGCTTGTTTTCTGGAATAACCCGTTTCATACCAATTCTTTTCCACCTGAAATAACTTATTAAGTTGCGCTATGATAAATGCAAAGTGTTCAACTATTTGTGAAAACTGAATGTCATCATTTTTGGTACGATAATCAAAGTTTACTACAAAACGTGTACCCATAATCAAGGCTCCCATCTGACAACAATATCTTTAAATCTTATGAAGATTTTTGAAAAATAGTAGCAACTCATTGGCTGCATAAAAATCCAAACTACTTTTAAAGGTTGATTAACTGTCGCAACAGCTTGATGACGCCCGGCTTGATTAATTGCACTGTTATCCCCTCGCCACCACTCTTTTTTTGTACCATCAGCCCTGAAAAACTGATCATATCTCGCCTTCGCCTCCCAGAACTGACAAAGCTTATCTTTCCAGCCATCAAACGATACACCACAATACTTAAATTCCTGTATCTGAGTCCGGTAGTTGTAATCCCGCGTGGCGACGATGCCGGTGGCGATGTTGTGCCAGGTCCGCACATCCCAGACCGATTCTGCCGCACCGTCAAACAGTCCCGATGGCTCGCTGTACGGCAGACGCACATCAAACCGATAGTTCAGCTGGCCGTCGGCAAAAATATACGTATCCAGTTCACGGGTATTGTCCATCTCTGTGCGCCAGTAAATCCCCACCTCTGACAGGATGCGCCGGATAAACTGCAAATCCGTTTCCCGCCACTGGGTGATAAGTTCACGTCCAGGGAAGGATTAAAGCTCTGTCATCAATGGTAACAGGCCAAGATCCAGAAGCTTAATTTCTAAATCGTTAGATTTGCCGATATGTTCTTTGTTGTTGCCATCGAATATTTCTTCAGTAGAAACAACTATGGTGCCTTTCTGTTTCTCGCCATCCATTACTGGCACTACTCTGGCAGCCTCAGGAATTAAATCTGCTAGGATTATTGCTGGAATATAAATCATCCATCCAACAGGAATTCGATCAGGGAAAACATTGTTACTATTGTTCCAGTATCCGTTTGTATTTATAGAGGCATACACATTCTTTTTATTACAAATTAAAGACGTTATAAATTCAATGACTTTAGTTTCATTTATTTCTTCCTCATTACATGTAATACTCACATCTAAGTTGGTCTTTTTTAAGTTATCAATATGTTTTTTTATGTAATTTATTGAGCAGATCCTGCTTTCAACTTCACCATCCCATACACCTTCAATAATTAAAGGGAAATCTTTTTTTATTTGCTTACGCCACCTCTCAATAACATCAGACTCAGCCTTGTCATGGTTAAATACTATATGCTCGAGCGCCTGCTTTCTTGAATAACCCTTTTCATACCACCTCTTTTTTGTTTTCAGTAATGAGTCTATCAATTTAGAAATATAAAACAACTCATCAAGGCATAGCTCAACATCTGGAAGTTGCGAATCCTCATAGTAAGCATTTGCTGATATTCTAATCATGGCATCCACCTTGTAATTATATCCCTAAAGTCTTTAAACATTTTTGAAAAATACCGATAACTTATTGGTTGCATAAAAATCCAGACGATTTTTAATGGTTGATTAACTGTTGCAACCGCCTGATGGCGGGCTGCTTGGCTCAAGCCACTTTTGTAACCTTTCCACCACCCTTTAGGATCACCAAAAGCATCAAAAAACTGATCATATCTCGCTTTAGCTTCCCAAAACTGACAAAGCTTATCTTTCCAGCCATCAAACGATACGCCACAGTATTTAAACTCCTGAATCTGCTGCGTTTCCGGGTTATAAAACGTGCCACATATTCGCGTCTGGTAGCTGATTGTTACCATACTCCAGCGAGAGCAGCGTCTCACCATCGGCATCACTTTCCCTTCCGGTGGGCAGTTTTCACACGTTTTCTCATCCGTCTTCGCCTGTGCTCCGGTGCTGGTATCAACACCTTCATAGTTCACTGTTTCTGAGTAATCCATGTCATCTTCCCAGAAATATCCGTGCGTCTCCGCACTGACCGCCATGGGGTCATTAAGCATCGGATCATAAGGTTTTCCTTGATAGTCAAACCCTCCGGTCCCCTGACGCGACCCACTACCTGAGCCAGGATAAGACATATCCTCTTCTTCCCAGCCGCCATGGGTGCTTCCTGCTCCGGGAAATGTTGCTGTTCCGGTTGAGCCACCTGCCACACCGACGCTTCCGGTAGCCGCGCCCCCCATTCCCCCGGTAACTACTGGTGGAAACATAACCATCAGAGTCCCCTCCTTTCCCGGTTTATCATCACATGCATATAATCTTCAACCCGCTGATCAACTGAATAACCATTCGGCGTTCTCAGCCATTTATCCACTTCGGGCTTCAGATAAAAACCGGGCCAAAATGCCTCCAGAAACAAAAAATCTCGCTTCACATTCTTTTCTTTCAACGGAAGGGTATTGGCATAATCCAGTGCTTTTCTCAGGCGAACATGGAATGTTTCATCCGGTTCGTTAATCTCCGGAAATTTCCTCTTCAGTCTTTGCGCGGTATCGCGAACAAAATCATCATCTTCCATTTTTTCCACACCGGCACACTGCTCTTCAGACAGCTTCAGCATATGAATTCCCTTTGTTTAAATGACCAGACTTTCCCGTCCACTCTTGTCAGCCATTCCTGCATTAAACCTGTCAGCTTCTGGTGTTGCAGGTCGTTCAGCATCGTTGCCAGACGAACCTGAACGCGTGGATCCTGGAAACGCAGCAAAGCAGACCGACCATCCGGCAGCCCAACATCCATATTGTTCTTCAGATGCACCACCTGTTCCGTGAGTGCAGAAGACGACAATATCCAGGAAACAGAGGGCAGCCCAGGAGAATACTTCAACCAGAGCGGGTTTTTCTCCCCCACCTTTTCCGGGTTGGTCAGGAATTTTTCAAGGTTATCATCCATGCTGGTACATTCAATATGCACCTGATATCTCGCCTCATATCCCCCATCCTTTGGGGCCTGATAGTAGCCCATATGACCAACAGGATCACCGGCAGTGATGGCCCAGGGCGTCGGGCACACAACCCGGTCAAATTTCATAACCTCTTTGGCCGGAGGCATAAGCCTGCGCCACCATGACGGACCAGCGCCGGGGGCGGGTTTAATATTATTATTATCCACTACCACCCAGTAACGTTTACCGGGGATAAGTGAGGTGCTGACCTTTTTCTTAGCATCTGTATGACCATCAGCATCAGGTAAACTTTTCAACGTCACAAGACCATACCGGCGCTGGTTATACCCCACCGCGTTAAGACTGGCATCAGAGGAGTCCCATTCAACGCGTGCCCTCACAGGCATATACCCTGCAATCTGAGGCTGAAGTTGTTCAGAAGTCAGTTTTGCCGTGAGCCAGTCCATTTCGGAAAACGCTTTAAGCGTATCCTGTGTAATCCACTGATTTTCCGATTCTGACTCATAAGCAGAATACGGAGCCAGGTGCATATACAGGGTGTAGAAATGCAGCCCGCTGGATTTCGTTTCACCCGGTTGAATGTAGTGTTTCACCAGAACAAAAGAGCCGGAAAAATTCAGCAGACCAGATTCCCATGCAACCGTCTGATAATCCTTGCAGATACGATAAGCAACCACTTCGCCGTCAGCCATGCATCGGATTGCCTGCTCACCTTTAAAGGGAACCGGGAAATCTATCGCTTCAAGTGGAGACTTACCACTAAGCGCACACCACGGCGTCGTGGCTTCGGTGATATGGATCCCGCCATGCCACATCCCGCTACGGCCAATCATATACTGCCCGGTGGATTCCCCCCTGACATGAGAGAGGATCTCTTCCTGATTATTGAACTCACTTCCCCGGTTATTAGAAGGGATCGGCCAGACAATTTTAATTTTTCCTTTTTGGGTATCCGAGCGTACAGAGAGATAGAGATCGGCCTCTTCACGCAGACGGATATCGTGGAGGTTGGCCTTCCAGGTCTGTCCGTCCGGACGGGTCATTTCCAGAGCAATGACTCGGGATGGCAGACTTGCCTCAAGCAAACCCGTTATCAGGTCAAACAGCGGAGGAAACGCCTTAGCTGGCTCCTCGTGGTCATAACCCGGTATGGCGTCCAGATCATGGTCCAGGGAAAAGGTCAGCATACTGCCTGCCAGACGAGCGAGCTCAGCCCATACTTGTTCAGGTGGACGTGAAGGAAAACGTTCGTATTCTGCTAGCACTGTGGCGTGAGAATTCAGTGCATTCAGCAACCAGAAAAGGGAAACATCGGCGACGGCAAAATCGGCAAGCCTTTCGTTGCTTTCTCGGCGCATCGTCATCAAACGCTGGCGTCGGGAGCGTAACTGGCGGTTAAGCAACATCAGACGTTCGTGAAGAACCGGGCTTGCTCCAAATGACGCTACTGGAGGAATAAAAGATAGATCCTGTCGCCACGCATTTTGTCCATCCCGAATCAGTCTTGCGACCGGACACACTTTCCAGGAATCATTGCTTTCATGGGCAAACCGGATGGTGAAATTAAACCGGGCAACTGCTATAGATTCTTCTTCAGAGCCAAAGGCATCCTGCAATGTTACCCACTCTTCTCTATAGCGAAGCGGCCGTTCTGAACTGACGCCCTCCTGTTCAACGTTGCTTATGCCAGGCTGCATATGCGGCAATGCAATGACTACAGTTACCGCATCACGACCTGTCAGCTGGCTGGCATCTAACTCACGCGGCGCCGGAGGCAAATCGCTCCTTTGCGCATCAATTAATGAACCATCTTCCAGCCAAAGGCGTAACTGCGTAATCTGGATCAGGCCGGACGAAAGAAGACTGTCATTAAACTCAATTTTTTCCACGCCCCAGGGGAATGGGGATGCCAGCGCTGATGCACCGGCACTGCGGAAAGACTCCCATTCAGTCTGCTGCTGGAACTGTTGAGGAGATAGTAAAGCCCCCTCGTTCCATAGTGGACGATAAATTTTCATCCCGTCCTGCCTTATGCTTTTGCTTTGGGCATCTGGCTAACCAGCGACAGATTGACGTCCATCCCCTCGACCTGGAAGTGCGGCACCGCGTACAGCTTCACGCGGAAGAAGCCCGGGTTATCCTCGATATCTTCCACCACCACGCTGGCATCGC
>OKVU01000456.1_pt1 | contig 12770 bp, 9 predicted proteins | sample 1606901 | NCBI WGS metagenome assembly OKVU01 (sample SAMN03281017, study PRJEB24777) | human gut metagenome | isolation source: fecal sample PR221 from 1 month old male Chinese infant, caesarean... | reverse complement strand
GATAATAGCATCAAACGATTATTTACGGAGGAAGTTGGTATTGTGAAAAATCGAAAGAGGATAAGCGATAAAGTTCTAGTCGGAACTGTGGCCGTTACTGGTCCACCCTTCTTGGGGCTTCTACCTTAAACGCACAGGCTGATACTGTGCACCAGACAGTTAAGAATAATGATGTAAACGTTAACCCGCAGACGCCACAACAGGCTGCTCAACAACGTGTCGATACTGCTCAACAACAAGTTAACACTCAACAACAAGTTGTTAACTCTGGTGTTCAAACAGTTAATAGTGCTCAAAATACGGTTAAAGCTGACCAATCTGCAGTTAATGCTCAACAAGCAGTTGTAAATAGCGCTGCGGCTGAAGCAAATTCTGCTAGTGCGGCAGTTGAGTCTGCTGTAACAAGTGCCGCTCAAAGCCAGGGTAATGTTCAATCCGCTGCCAGTGCTGTCCAAGCAGCTAATAGTGCTGTTTCTGGTCAGCAACAAGTAGTAAATAGTAATAGTGCTCAGGTAAATAGCGATCAAAGTGCTGTTAGCTCTGCTAAGGAATTACAAGCAAGCGCAGAAGCACGGTTAAGTGACTACATTGTTGCTTCACAGGCTGCGGCAACTTCGGCCTTTAACTTTGCGTTGGAAAATGCACAGAAGGCAGTTAATGATCAACAAGAGGCTGTTAATGCTGCATCACAAGCTGTTAATACGGCTCAATCAGCAGTGCAAGCTCAACAAAATGCTGTTTCAATTGCTCAGCAAACAGCTTCACAGGCTGCTGCTCAAGTTGCTAAGGATGCTTCTGCTGTTGCTGATGCTCAACAACGTTTGGATGCATTGAAGAATAACGGTAGTAATGACAATGTCACCGCAACTGCTCAATTGCAATCAACAATTTCTCAATTACAAAAGCAATTGGCAAATGACAAGCAAGCGGCTCAAAATGCTCAACAGATGCTTGAATCTGCCCAACAGAATTATGATCATGCTACTGCTACTCAACAAAAGGTGGCTACTGCTAAGGCCGATGCACTGAAGGCTTTGGAAACTTACAACAATTACAAGAATGATAATGGTGTACCAACTGTTAAGACACCAAGTGATATTGTTCAACAGTACGAAAGCTACATTAACGGTAATCGTTACAATAGCCCACAGGTTAAGTCTGATTGTGCAGAAGGAATTGCCCTGAATGGTGGAGACCCTGCCAAGGGATTAATGGCAGCAGGGTGGACAAGTACTGATGGCGGTAAAACCTGGACTCCAATATTGAAGACCAACTACCAAGCAACTGATCAAGATAAGGCTGAGAAAGTTGATCCAAGAAACATGACTGCTGCTCAGCAAACCGAGATTACAAAGTTTGCTGCCCAGATTGTTAATAGCTTCCGTGATAGTTTCCAATCGACGGCTGCTGGTGCCGCTCACAGTTACGGCAAAGTTAAGGTTTCACCTTACGCCACTGAACTTGGTAACCAAGTAATTGACGGTGCTTATAACAATAGTGGTTGGAATAAGAGTAATAACGCAACTGGTTCACCACATAATGAAAATGGGATGGTTGCCGCTGCTAATAAGGCGGGTCTAAACACTGGCTTTGTGGGTGAAAACCTTTCAACCGGGTTATTACTTGACCCTGCTTCACTTCACCGGAACCTTATACAAAGCATGTCAATGGCTGATGTTAAGCAAAGTATCTACGCTGGAATTCTAGCAATGATCTACCAAGATGTTGAAAATTCAGCTGCTGCTCCCCTTTACTATGGATTCGGTGGTCACACAGAAGCATTTCTTAATGATCCAAAGGGAATGAACGGTATTTCCTATGATGATAACGGTAATCAGTACATGACCGTTACTATTGATAAAGATGGTTGGGTTCACTACAACTTCTTTGATGATGGTCGCGCTAGTCAAGCAGTAAAGAATAAGCTTGCTCAAGGGGCAATAACTCCTGAAAATGCTAGTGCTGCACAAATCAACAATGCTCACAACGATTACCTTCAAAAGGAAGGTGCAGTTACTACAGCTCAAAATGCCGCAACTGCTGCCCAAAACGGGGTAACAACAGCACAAGCTAATGTTGCTACCGCCCAAACTGCAGTTAATAATGCTACTGCTGCTCAACAAAAGGCTGCTAACGAAACTCTTAACCAGAAGGCTGTTATGGCAAATGCCCAAGCAGCAGTTAACTCAGCAAACGAAAATATTAATAATTTGCAAGCTAAGTTAGCTAAGGTTCAAGCAGATTTGAATGCTATTAACGGAAGTGTTCAAGATAAGGCTCGTCAATTAGCCCAAGCTCAAACAAACCTAGCTGCTGCTCAACAGAAGTTAAATGCTTCAAAGAATGTTCAAGCTAGTCGGGACGCTGCTGTTAACGAAGCCAACGCTAAGTTGAACCAGTTACAACAGAACGTTCAAGCAAAGCAAAACGACTTACAACAAGCCCAAAGCGAACTTCAAAATAAGAAGAATGAGTATTCTCAATTGAATAGTCAAATTCGGTTGGCTAAGGTCTTTGGTACATCCCTTGCCGCTGTTTCACCACAAAGCAACTACGAGAAGGCAATTAGTGATGCTAAGAAGGCAGTTGCTAGTGCCCAACAAAAGTTAAGCGATGATACTCAAGTTTACAAGGCAAGTCAGGCAAAGCTCCAAGAGTTAACTGCAACGGTTAGTCAACTTCAGACAATCTATGAAGCAGCTCTTTCAAATGCTAAGAAGTCTGACGCAGTTCAAAATGATGCAGCCGTTAAGAAAGCTAAGACTGCTCTAGCTGCTGCCCAGTTGAAGGTTCAAGTTGAAACTGGTAAATTAACGCAACTTAAAGGAACCTTGGATAAGGATCAGACAACCCTTGATGTTGCTAATGGTGACTTAACTAAGGCTCAAGAAAAGCTAAATAGTCTTCAAAACGAATTGAAGCGGGCTCAGATTACTCTCGATGGTTTGAGTCACCCATACATCCCTTCAACTCCTGCTGTTGAAGGAACTGATTCTGAAGGCGAAACTACTACGAGTTCAAAAGTTACTAGTGACGCTAATTCAGCTACTGACCAAACTGAAGCTAACTCAACAAGTAATGATAATGCTTCAACTTCTGAAGCTGCTAATGACGCTTCACAAAATGAAACTCAAGAAGCAAACGTCACGACTGAAGCTAATTACGAAGAAAACGATCAGCAGGTTCTTACTAACAAGGTTCAAAACCCAGGTAACTTGAACCGGGCCTCTGAAGAAGCATCTGTGAAGAGTGAAATTGCTGCTCAGATTGCAGCACGGAATGCTCACGCTGCTAATGACAACATGATGGCTGGCTTTGATGATCCGTACGACAATTACTACGACCTTCAACAAGAAGCTGCAAGTATTCCATCTGCTCCGCTTGAAGGGTATACTCGTCAACTTAGTGGTGGAAAGATCAACGCTAAACTTGAAGCTGCTATTAAGAGTGGTCAAATCAAGTTGCCTTCAAGCAACACTAAGTCTGAAGCAAAGAAGCAACCAAAAGTTAACAAGGATAGTCTTACAGCCATGACGGTAGTTGCTGCAGGAGCTGCTCTTGCTACTGGTGCTTCATTGAATAAGAAGCGGAAGAACAAGGTTGCTAAGAAGCTAGAAGATAATGAATAGTTAAAATTTGAGTTAAATTACTCAAGATAAAAAGAGTGAAGCTGAGAATTAAGTTTCTCGGTCTCACTCTTTTATAGTTTTATGATAAGTTATTAGGGAAGATAAATGAAAATTGAGGGATACGATGACAGAGAAAGCAACGATAAAAAATGCAATTTTAAATGGGTTATACGATCGAAATTATCAAGCCCACCAGCAATTTACACCAAAATTGATCGGAAATGAGGATGGCACAATTTGGGAAACGCTTCGTTATGAGTTAATGAATTGTAAGTCATTTACTTGGGCGGTGGCGTTTATCACCAGTGATATATTGACACCACTTAAAGTTATCTTGGCTGATCTGGCTCGTCAGGGGATTCAAGGAACACTCATTACCAGTGATTACCTTGGCTTCAATTCTCCACAGATGTTTGCGGAATTGCTTAAGATTCCTAATTTAAAGGTCATGCTTACTACGATTCCCGGCTTTCACACCAAGGGGTACTTTTTCACTCATGATGGATATTCGACAGCGTTAATCGGAAGTGCAAATTTTACCCGAGCAGCCTTGCTCCAAAACCATGAAACGATGCTGAAGGTAACTTCAAGCCAAAATTCAACCTTATTTTCACAAGTTGCCACTGGGATAAGTCACCTTCAAAATGAAAGTCACCCGTTAACCGAAGAGTGGATTGCAAATTATGCTAAAAGTTGGCAGTCACCAAAAACGAGTAATGGTTCAAACCAAAGTAATCGGAAAATTATCCCAAATCAAATGCAACGGGCAGCTCTCATAGAACTTCAGGGCCTAATCGATCGGGGTGCACACCGGGGATTAGTAGTTTCGGCAACGGGGACCGGCAAAACCTACTTAGGAGTATTTGCTGTCAAGGAGAACCGGCCACAAAAATTTCTCTATGTTGTTCACCGGGAACAGGTTGCACGAAAAGCAATGCAGAGTTTTCAGCGGGTTATCGGTGGTTCGCAGGAAGACTTCGGCCTCATAAGCAGTCAACACCATGACTTTTCACCACGGTACCTTTTTGCAACGGTCCAAACATTAAGTCAGAAAAAGGTTCTTGAGGGACTCTCTCCTCAAATGTTTGACTTTATTTTAGTGGATGAAGCACACCGGGCAGCTGCTCCTAGTTATCAACGGTTAATGGATCATTTTAAGCCAAAGTTCTGGTTGGGGATGACGGCAACTCCAGACCGGATGGATAACCAGGATGTTTATGGGATCTTTGACTACCATATTGCTTACGAGATTCGCCTGCGAGATGCTTTGAACAACGACATGCTAGTTCCATTTCACTATGTGGGGGTTCAGGATTATGAAGCTAATGGTGAAGTGATTGATGAGACAACTAATCTAAAACGGTTAGTAGCTAGTGAACGGGTAAAGTATGTTTTAAGACAGTTAGAATACTATGGCTATTGTGGGCGGCAACCGCGAGGACTGGTCTTTTGCAGTCGGCAAGCAGAAGCACGTGAATTAGCGAAACAATTCACTGCTTTAGGGCATCCGGCAATTGCATTGACAAACCAAGATAGCAATTATCAACGTCAAGAAGCTGTAAAGCGACTGGAAAATGGTGAACTTGAATACCTGATTACCGTTGACCTATTTAACGAGGGAGTTGATATTCCGTCATTAAACCAAATTGTGATGCTGCGAAATACTGAATCACGGATTGTTTTCCTCCAACAACTAGGACGTGGATTACGGAAATACCCGGGGAAAGACTTTGTCACTGTGATTGATTTTATCGGTAATTATAAGCACAATTACATGATTCCGTTAGCGCTAAAAGATGATTCGAGCCGGGATCAGGATCAAGCACGGCGTGAAGTCCAACTTCCACAAAACATTGGTGTTTCCACGATTAACTTTTCACGGGTTGCCAGCGAGCGCATTCTAACCTCGTTGGAGAAGACGAAGCTTGATTCAATGGCGGAACTTCGTCGAGCATACCATGAGTTGGAACAGCGATTAGGGCGAGCACCGCTATTAATAGACTTTCTTCAATCCGGTTCAGTGTCCCCCGTTGTTTTTGCCCGAAATAAGCTTCTTGATAATTACGGGAGCTTTTTGGTTAAAATGGGTGAAAAGGTAAAACTAAATCGGTACGAAAACCAAGTCTTGACATTTATTACGAAGGAACTTTTAAGCGGGAAACGAGCACACGAATTAATTCTTCTTTCACTATTGAAGGATCAAGACGTCACTAAGGAGCAGTTGATTAGTGCTTTAGAGCAAAACAACTGCTATGTTAATGCGGCAGTTTTGCGTTCCCTAACAGATGTTCTTAGTTTACGGTTCTTTGATGTAAAAGCCGGAAAGCAAACGAAGAAGCAACAGTATGGTGATCAGTCAATCATTGCGGTTAACCAGGGTATATACCAGTTGAATTCCCAAATTAAGGATTCGCTAAAACAGAATTCAGCTTTTCAGCGACTCTTTGTTGATGTGCTTGAAACTGGGTTAGCATTAAGCAAAAAATATGATCAACGTCAGCAATTCACCCTTTACCAGCAATATGATCGGAAGGACGTTTGTCGACTATTAAACTGGCCATTAGACGTTAGTGCTCCGATGTATGGCTATCGAGTTGCTGAAAGCGAGTGCCCGATTTTCATCACGTATCACAAGAAATCGCCAAAGCAACGGAATGCAATATATGATAACCAGCTTCAGGATGGTCAATCATTACGCTGGTATACTCGGTCACCGCGTCATCTATCCTCTGCTGAGGTACAGCGTTTGCTTGCAGGAGTTGATGAGGGTCACCAACGGGAGAAACTGCATCTTTTTGTTAAGCGGAGCGATGCCGTAGGAAAGCAATTTTACTACTTAGGAACCGCTAAGATTGATCCGGCTTCAGTGAGGGAAGAAATGCTTGGTGAAAAGAAAAAAGCGGCGGTGGGGATGAACCTTGTTTTAGAACATCCGCTACCTACCACGATGGCAAAAACATTATTTGAATGATGATTTTGTAGTTTAAAACGACAAAGAGACCGAGATAATTCTCGATCTCTCAAAGTAAGTAAGATAGGTAGTTATCGCTACCTGTTTTTAAGTTTATCATAATTGCTTTAATAAGCAAATTATTATTAGACAATCCTAACTAAAATGTTAAACAATCACATATTTAAAAGCGATTTCATCATGAGAATGCCAATGCTAGTCAAGCAAAGCCGTTTGGATTAAAATATAAGAAGTTACGAATAAAAAGGTGATTAAGATGAAAACAGTAAAAATCGGGAACACAAATTGGCAGGTATCGAATATTGCATTAGGAACGATGCGGATGGGAAATTTGGCGGTTTCTAAAGTAGTTGATGCTTTACAAGCCGCTCATGAAGCTGGAATTAACTTTATTGATTCGGCAGATATCTATGGTAATGATCCAGAATTAGGAAGAGGTTCGTCAGAAATCCATTTTGGTGAGGCTTTGGCCCAGAGTGGCTTAACTCGAGCAGACTTCTTTATTCAGTCTAAAGTGGGACTGTTTGCCAATGCAGATAATCAAATTATCCGATATGATTCATCCAAATCTCATATCCTTAAGGCTGTAGACGGCATTCTCAGTCGGATGAAGGTGGATTACTTAGATTCCCTACTAATTCACCGTCCTGACCCGCTAATGGACCCTAGCGAGGTTGCTGAGGCGTTTGACGAGCTTCAGGCTGCAGGGAAGGTTCGTCATTTTGGCGTCTCCAATTTTAATCCTCAACAAATAGCCCTATTACAATCAGCAGCGGACCAACGATTATTGATCGATCAGCTTCAATTCGGCTTGAAGCACACGGGGATGATTGACTTTGGCCTACACACAAATATGACGGATGATGGGTCGGTTAACCATGACGGTGGTCTTCTTGATTACCTACGATTGAATAAAATGACTATCCAGACATGGTCGCCATTTCAGTATGGGACTTTTGCGGGAACATTTATTAACAATGAGCAATTTCCAAAATTAAATGCTGAATTAGCTAAGTTAGCTGATAAGTATGGCGTTAGCAAGAATGCCATTGCGGTAGCTTGGATTTTGAAGCACCCAGCCAATATACAGGTCCTAATTGGGACAATGAATCCGCAACATATTCAAGATAGTGCAGCAGGAAGCGATATTACGCTGACTAACCAAGAGTGGTATGACTTATACCTTGCCGCAGGAAACACTTTGCCATAAAAGACTCATGAAAAACTACCAAACCTTTTATCGACGAATTACTAAGCCATTTGTTCAGCATCCCTGGCTAATTCGCAGTCTTCGCTGGTTAAATGGGGCAATTGTGGTAGGAATGTACGTTTCGTATATTTTATTATTGCTTTGGGTTGCCCTTTTTGCAGGTGGTATTAATGAGCTTCTTCCGTTAGTGTTCATTCCGGGAGTTGGTTTCGTTCTTCTATCGTTAATTCGGCATCATCTTAATTACCCGCGGCCATATGAGGAATGGCCGATTAAACCACTGATCCCGCGAAAAGGCAGTGGAGATTCTTTACCTAGTCGGCACGTGTTTTCAGCAACCGTAATCGCAATGAGTGTTATGAGTGTTTCACGAGTGTTAGGGTTAATCTTATTAGCTCTTGCGGTGATCTTAGCCATGGTCCGCGTGATTGGCGGAATTCATTATCCCCGAGATGTTATTGCCGGATTCTTCTGTGGCTTGGCGTGTGGCATAGTGCTAGTAATTTAAAGTTAATAACAAAAAATGAGGCAATGAACCAACTCGTGATTCTTTGCCTCATTTTCTTAATAATGAAACGTTATGAATAATTGCTTTATGCCCGGTTATTCATTATGTGGGCGCTTGTCGCAATAATCAGCCCTACAAAACTTACAGCAGCGATAACATTACTCATAATAGACATCATATTGAACAACTCCTTTTAACATAATTGTTTTTTCTTCTAACGGGATTCAACAACCCCTCCACAAAGTATATTAACATGTTTTGAAGCCCGTGATGATAATAATTAGGTAAGCTTTTGCTAAGCAAACTTCTTAAAAATCAGTGGAATTTATTAACAAATTCTTAGTATTTGTTAGCGCTTACATGACGACCCTCTAATTTAGCGTGATCAGCTTAATTTTTTTAATTTAAGATTGGAAAAGCTATCGCCCAAAAAGAATAAATGTTAAATTTAATTATTGGTAACTGAATGGGCGGGTGAGAAAAATGACAAAACAAATGAAAGGAATTCTCCTTGCAGCTGGCGGCGCTTCGTTATGGGGTGGATCGGGAGCTGCAGCACAATACTTATTTGAACAAACGGGCATTACCACTTCATGGTTGGTGGCAGTGCGGTTGCTCTTGGCGGGAATTGTCTTAACAACAGTTAGTTTACTTAAGACGCCCCAACAAGTTCGCCGAATAGTCAGCAATCGCCGCCATTTAGTTTCGTTAATTGGTTTTGCTCTCTTGGGGATGCTTAACTCACAACTGACGTATTTTTTGGCAGTGAAATATAGTAATGCGCCGACAGCAACTGTAATTCAATACCTTCAACCAGTAATTATCATTATTTGGTTAGCTATTGCTCAGCGACAGTGGCCACGACGAATTGATTGCATCTCAATTATTATTGCGTTAATTGGAACTTTCTTGTTAGTTACTGGGGGTCATCTTGGAACGTTAGCGTTAACGCCAGCCGCAATTTTCTGGGGGCTTTGGTGTGCCGTGGCCGCTGCACTATACACCTTATTACCACGACCATTACTTGCAAAGTTCGATGCGTTAGCGGTTTGCGGACTAGCAATGCTTTTGAGCGGGATCGGGATGCTACCAGAAATTATCATTCATCGTTTGCCATCATTGAGCCTGATGGGGTGGCTCTTGGTTGCCTATATTGTTGTTTTTGGAACAATGCTTTCCTACACTATGTTCTTACAGAGTATGCGTTATATTAGTCCGGCCGTTACGGGAATTCTTAGTGCTTTTGAGCCACTTGTTGCGACATTTTTAGCAGTAACATTACTCGGAACAAGATTAACGGGGGCCGCAATTGTTGGTTCGTTATTAATCTTGTTAACTACTTTACTCCAATCGATTCCATCAAATTACTATCAGAGAATTTTCTTTCTTACTGGTAAGCATAAAACAAAAACTAAATAGTCAAAAATGGACCTGTACATTCAACTTTGGTGTGTCCCAGTTTAACTACTGGAACCACATAGTGAATGTTGAGGTCCAATTTTATTATTATCTTAGGATGTCAATGAGGTTTTTATTAGCGGCTTGTCGGGCGGGAAGAATTCCAAAAATTAATCCAACCGCTGCTGATGTTCCGAATGCGAGGAAGAAAGCATTCATCGAGATGTGGGCATGAATATGGATCCCCTGACCACCAATTGCATTTGATAACAATGGTGCCAATAAATGTGCTAATCCTGCTCCGCCAAGGAAACCAAGTAATCCTCCCGTCACCGTTAAAATTACCGCTTCAACTAAGAATTGCATCATAATGTTAAACGGTGTTGCGCCAACTGCCAAACGAATCCCAATTTCTTGGGTTCGTTCCGAAACCGAAATGTACATCATGTTCATTACCCCGATTCCGGCGATAAACAGTGAGATAGCAGCGATAAAGCTAATGAAGGTAGTAATAATCCTCATTTGTGAGGAGAATTGCTTCAAGGCCTTTTCCATATCAATGTATTCATAGGTCCCTTGATTTCTCGCTGGACCGTTTTTCTTTAAATACTTAGCAACTTTGCGTGAGATGCTGCTAGCATTGACTCCTTGGCTAAAAGTCAGTTTTAGAGTATTTCCCCGAGTAGCTCCTTCACCATGATAATATAGCGAATCTGGGACTAAGAGATCAGCACCATATGGGTTTTGATTACCATCACTTGTATATTGCCCCTGCGCTTTATATATTCCGATTATGTTATAGGTGACATCATTAACTGTTACCGTTGTTCCCAAAGCATTTTGGGCTGTACCGTATTGTTTTTTGGCAATCTTATCGCTCATTAAAGCACTTGCTTGGCCTACCGCTAAATTATTTTTGGTGAAATTTTTTCCGGCAATCAAGCGAATTTGGTGACTCGGCTTCTTCAAAAGACTGACGCTAGTATTTTTAGTGGTATCACCAATCTGCGCTTGTGCTGAGAGATTATCGGTTTCACGCTCAATTTTGATATTGTTAATCTCGCCACCAAATTGAGTTTTAATGTTATCTACTTCATTTTGGGTAAAGCCATAGGTGTTGGAAGTAATGTTGTCGGGATTAAAGGCAATTTCGGTTGTTTGCTGTCCTTGCTTAGCATTATTGCCGAATTTGTCGTACATTGTCTGGGTAATCCCATCCCCAATTCCCAGGATTGCGATCACAGCAGCGATTCCAATCATAATTCCGATAATCGTCAGAAAACTCCGCTTCTTATTTGCCCTTAACGATTGGATCGCTGTTTTAAATAATTCAATTACCTGCACGCTGGTTTTCCTCCTTACTATCACTGATTACCCGGCCATCAATGATTTTAATTACCCGCTCACACTGTTCAGCAACGTGAGGATCGTGAGTAACCATAATGATGGTCGTGCCTTCTTGCTGATTAAGGGATTTAAATAAGTTCATAATTTCTTGACTTGTTTCACTATCGAGGGCACCAGTCGGCTCGTCGGCAATCAAGAATTGGGGATGTGTTGAAATTGCCCGGGCGATCGAGACCCGTTGTTGCTGACCACCAGACATGTTTTTCGGTAATTGTTCTTCATAGCCTGCTAGGCCTACTTGTTTAAGCGTTTCAGAAACTCGGCCATTAATTTCTTTTCGGGATTTTCCCGCATATAGCAACGGTAATGCGACATTATCCGCAACCGTTGACTCTCGTAATAGCTTAAAATTCTGAAAAACAAAGCCAACATTCTGGTTCCGTAAACTGGAGAATTGCTTCCGGGTGTAATCGTGAATAGGGTGATCCTGGTAAAAGTAGGTTCCCTCAAAATCATCATCTAAGAACCCGATAATGTTAATGAGCGTTGATTTGCCCGACCCGGATTCACCAATAATGGCGACTAATTCGCCTTGGTCGATTTCAATATTAATATCATGCAAAACATGGAACCGTTGGCTGCCTTGATGATAATACTTATTAATATTCTTTAGAGTGATCATTTTAATCAACCTTTGTATTATTCTTCAACTTGCTATTAGGGTTAATTACGATTTTATCGCCTTCATCAATCCCATCCGTAACAACGTAGGAGCTGTTAACAGCGTGACCGCTAATCTTGGCTTTACGAGCTTTTCCATCGGTATCAACGACAAATACTTTTCCGTTACGGACAGCCTTTTTAGGGATTAAAATGCCATCCTGTTTAATTGATGCCTTAGCGGTTTGGCCGGCCATGAACTGATTTGCGTTAACGCTTGCGGTCACCTTATAGCGAGTATTGTTGCCGGTACCCTTTGTTGGGATTGTGGCTAGGTAATTAACTTGAGTATTAGCTACGTGGTTTGTTGCTAGTGCCTTAACCTTTAAATCAGTGCTTTGATGTAATTTATCATAGTCATATTCAGAAACTTGACCGACAAATTGGAGGTTGTCTGAATAGAGGGTTACTACCGGGGCATCTTCCTTAGATTGATCAATGGACACATACCCGGAATACGGCGCCACAAGAGTCTGGTTAACTTTTTCTGAAATATTTTTTAATTGTTGCTGCATTGAACTACCAGTGGTTTGGTCATCTGAAGAAGCACTTTGCGACTGATCTAGTTGGTTTTGCAAATTAGCAACTTGACTCTGCAAATCATCATTATGCATCGTTAGGATTGCTTGTCCTTGAACTACGTGATCACCATTTTTAACGTTAAGACTTTGAAGTTTCCCAGAAGGTACGGTTAGCATTTGGGTTTCTACCGGTTCGATTTTCCCGGTAAGGTTAAAACTGGGTTGAGAAGTAACCTTCATTGTTGAAAATGTAGATTGCGACTTATCCTTTTTAGTGTTTGAGTGTTGAATTCCGATAATGATTAGAATCAGGATTACGAGAATACTAATAATCATTATCAGCCGTCGTCGCTTGGTTGCTAATAATTTTCGCCATCGTGATTGCTTTTGGCTGGTTCGTTTCGCAGTCATTTAAGAATTCCTCCCAATTTTAGGTTAATTAGTTATGTAACTAAGTGTATAAGGT
>OKVU01000449.1_pt1 | contig 13021 bp, 16 predicted proteins | sample 1606901 | NCBI WGS metagenome assembly OKVU01 (sample SAMN03281017, study PRJEB24777) | human gut metagenome | isolation source: fecal sample PR221 from 1 month old male Chinese infant, caesarean... | reverse complement strand
CTTTGTTGTAGGTGGACCAGTTGGTGATTCTGAACTTTTGCTTTGCCACGGAATGGTCTGTGTTGTCGGGAGGATGCGTGATCTGATCCTTCAACTCAGCAAAAGTTCGATTTATTCAACAAAGCCGATAAGAGGGTAACCAGGCAATCCCCTGCCCTGCAAGCGCCGCTTTCAGGAGTATCAAGCTACTGTTAGCCTGCACCGGTGTCTTCGCTTTGATATCACAGTGAGAGTGCTGCGGCATATCTGTAAAACGTAATGGCGGCGTCAATCCCGGGTAGACCAGGCATTCATGGCTGGTCAGTTCTACGCGTTTTGTTGGCGTCCCCATCCGTTGCAGATAGGCTGGAGAAGCACAATACATCCAGCTAATTTTGGAGAGCTTGCGGGCGGCATAATTCTGCGGTGGCGTTGCGGTAATCCGTAGCGCAATGTCTACATTGTTTTCATTGAGATTAATAAGGTGATCGTCAAGGTCCAGAATGAGTTCGACATCATGATTCTTTTGTCGGTACTCTTCAAAAATATCAATCAAATGCGCATAGCCAAATGCGACAGAACAGGTAATTTTTAATGCACCATGGGGGTGATTAAAATAACCGCAGGTTGTATTAACAATATCATCAAATTCTTTTAATAATTCACTGGCTCGTGAAACAAAATATTCACCTGCCTCGGTCAACTGAAACGTCCGCGTGGTTCGTTGAATAAGCGGAACACCCAGGTTTTCCTCCATGACCGCAAGACCTTTACTGATCGCAGAGGGTGAAAGATTGAGAAGTCGGGCCGCTTCCGAGAGCCCTTTCCCCTCGCTTATTTTAACCAGCATTTCTATCTGTTTGATTGTCAGTGGGATTGTCATATCGTCTACTATTACGGAGTGCTCTCAAAGATTGAGATAAAGAGAGCACTTGTCATCTGATAGCAGAAGTATGAGTTGAAAAAAATTCACAACCAAAGCAGATTAACTTTCAATTACAGATAGTTTTTCTTTCCAGACTACGCCATAATCCCCGAAAATCTATTAAAATCGCGAGCTTTGCGTCCAGGGCACCCCGCTAAAATTCTTCGACTGACAGCGCGTTAATTATCATACTCTTTTCCTCTTATCTTTTTATTCCTGATCGTTTTATTAATTAACGGTGAGCACCATACGGAATTTAGCTTTCCCTGAGCGCATTTTTTCCCAGGCCTGCCGGGCGTTTTCCAGTGGCAGGGTTTCAATCATGGCGCGCACATCGGCCAGCAGACTAAAATCCAGCGCTTTTTCTAATTCGACAGGTGTACCGGTAATGGCACCCTGTACAGAAATTTCCCTGCCGACTATCAAGCCTGGCATCAGTGACAGGTTCTCTTTTCCAACCCCTAACACCATCAATTTTCCCTGTGGGGCGAGTGCAGGTATAAGCGCGGAGACGGCAATACTATCAGTGATGGTCGACAAGATAGCCTGCGCCCCTCCCAGCCCTTTAATGATTTCTACTGCATCTTGTTTATTGGTATCGATATAGACATGCGCCCCAAGAGCTTTTACGTCGTGCGCGATATCATCGCCCCGCCCCACTGCAACCACACGAAAACCCATTTTTCGGGCATATTGCAGGGCAAGATGGCCCAGCCCACCCACGCCCTGAATGACCACAGTATCCCCCGCCTGCGCGCGGGATTTTTTTAATGCATTGAAGGTGGCGATACCCGCACAGAGTAAAGGTGCGGCGTCGACGGAAGAGAGATCGTCCGGGATAGCCACCAGCCCCGTAGCCCGGGCAAGCATATACTCCGCATAGCCGCCGTCGCGAGAGCTGCCGGTGACAGGCTGATTCTGGCAAAGATTAAAGTGACCAAGACGACATTGCTCACACGCATTACAGTGCCCGCCCAGACGACCAACACCGACACGCTGCCCGACTTTTAAATACGCAGGCACCTGTTCCGGCAATTTCGCGATGGTGCCTACCACTTCGTGGCCGGGTACCCGTGGATATTCCACCCCTTTCTCATGTCCTTCAATTGCCCCCGTGTCGGCACCACAAATACCGCAGGCTTCCACTTTTATTAACACCTCGCCCGGGCCGGGAACCGGTAACGGACGTTCGACCATGTCCAGTTGACCTGGCGCGGTGACTTGCATGGCTTTATAGGTCGTTTTCATCTTTTCGCTCCGTATCATGCCCTTCGGTTCGGGTTTTTGAGGCCATTTTTACCGTCAGCCGGTTAACCCCTTCACGCGCTGCTTCGATAGCCCCCGCCAGATAGCCGGGAACCGTCGGAGACCATTCACTGGCGATACCGGTCAGGCAATGCGCCCACACGCCCTCAGAAGGAAAGGCAGGCGGAACATGATGAGCGGCCTGCACCACTAAATCGTGCGGCGCGGCGGTGAAGGGATCAGCAGACCAGTCTTTAAGAAATTCCGCAGAGGGAAACGCGGCTTTCTCACCAAATAACCTGACCATCTGCGCGCGGCACAGTGAAAGCAGCCTCTCTTCCCCAAGCGAGTGACGGGATGAGGCAGGTATGCCGAGGAAACCAAACAGGGCATTGACCCCGCCAGGCACGGAGACGTCATGTAGCTCAACTAACGGACCGACCATACTTCGCCCTTCCCCGGACAATCCTTCTGCCGTCCAGAAAGGGTCATCATAAAGCGCCACATATTTCGCCTGGGGCGCCATCCAGGTGCCGGTATTTCCCCACTCATCCGTCAGACGCCTGGGTAGCGCAGGCGTAAACCGAATCGAATTGACCAGCATGGGAGGCAGCGCCAGCAACAGATGTTCAGCTTGTACAACAACCTCTTCGCCACACACAGTGACGCCCCGTAACCTGATCTTCTCGCCCGTGTGTTCGGCATGGGTGATGCGCAATCCAGTGAGAGTATTCTTCGCTGGCAGCCGTTGATACAGTTTTTCTGTCACCTGAGACATCCCGTCACGCACACGCATGGCAGCAGGAGTTGAGACGTAACCAGGATAACGAGAGAGTGACCCCATTGCGCGTTCATAAATGAGATCACCCGTCTCATTCTGCGGGATAAGTGCAACGCCCAGACCCGAGAGCACCCTGACTATTTCAGGCTGAACAGCAGGCCAGATCCAGGTAGCCCCCAAATCCACCCCGGTATTGCCCGCCTGCTGGATGCGACCACCAACAAACGCCCTGCCTTCCAGCAAGAGATAATTGATATTGGCTTGCTCCAGCAGACTGGCGGCATATAAACCACTTAATCCCGCACCGACAATAGCCACCTGTGTTTTTAACATTGTGCGGTTTCCTGCATGGCTGAGAGATGCCCTTTTTTTATGTACAACAACGTATCGTCCGAACCGGCGCTGCACACCAGTGGCTGCGTGACGGGAACACGTAGCCAGCTTCCTTCCCCATGGATACCATTTCCCTCAATGAGTGAGCCTCCCAGCACGAACAACTCAACGCCGCCGCTAAGCGCTGGTTCAAACAATAGCGTCCCGGTCGTCAGGCGCAGCAGATGGGTGTTTTCATGTTCGTTTTCAAACAGAGGGCACATCTTTATTCCGTCCTTCTCATGCCAGTTCGCTGCATCACGGGTATTTATCCGAACGCGCGGCTGAACACCTGAGTTCATTTGTCCCAGTTTGACAAAAATTAGGGTGCCATTTTGGCTATGCGGTTGATGAGAGGAGCCCGGCGGGTTTCGTAAATACCATCCAGCAGGATAATCATTATCCCCCTCAGAAAACTGACCGGCTAAAACCAGAATTTCTTCACCGCCAGGATGGCGATGGAACGGGAATGGCGTCTCAGGAAGATAGCGGACAACACTGGTTGCGCGCGCAACCTCTTCACCAAGACGATCCAACATCACACGATCAACTCCCGCTTGTGGAGAGTTCACCCATTCATACTCTTCCCTGGCTATCGTGACGCGTCGGTTAAAATCATGATTAATCAACATCCTGAAATCCAGCGGTAGCAATAAAAAGCGACTCTCCCGCAGGAGAGTCGCTGAGAGAAGATTATTTTGGCAATGCATCAAGCGCACGGCTTGAGTAAACTAACGCCGCCCCCGTATTCAGGGTAATAGCGACAGCTAACGCCTCGGCAATCTCTTCACGCGTTGCGCCATGCTTTGCAGCGGCTTCGGCATGAACAGACAGGCAACCATCGCAGCGCGTGGTGATTGCAACCGCCAGCGCAATCAATTCATGGGTTTTGGCGTCCAGATGCCCGGACGCAGCAGCACCTTTTTCCATCTTGTCGATACCCTGCATAAACTCAGGCTGCAGGCCCGCAAATTTACCGACGGCAGAGCGTAACTCTTTACGCAGTTCAGTCCAGTCCAGATACATGTAAGCCTCTATAAGCGTTGGGGGTTACGCAACTGTGTAGATACGTACATCGGGTGCGCTGTTCAGATATGGTTTCAACGCTTCAACCACATCGTCGGTAAAGAGCTGAGAGCTTAAATAAGCCTGCGCTTGTTGTTCAGTTTTAAAACCATGCAAAACCTGAACATCTTCTTTACGTACCAGCAGTTCTTTTGATACCGCGCCGTCAATGTTGCTGAGGAACGGGGCTTTATACTTTTGGTACACCGCCGCTGCCGCAGCACGGTTTTGCTCACTGATATCCAACGTAATTTGTAAATAAGCCATGGTTAGCTCCTGGATTTGATTAATTACCGGTCGGTCTTTAACACGGCCGATCGCGTCCCACATGTTTTACGGTGCCAGGCTCGACAAGCTCCCCCCCAGAAATACAGAAAGAAAATCTTTTTGATTTACTTTAAGCAATAGCTGCGCCGGTTGAGAGTTTTGTTATGATCCCCCTCACCGTTTCTGCATTATGTTAATGATTCCCATCAGGAACAAATGAGATAATCTTGGCTCTATAAATAGTTTTTCTATCTAATATGAAGATACCTGTTCATCTCAATGCATTACGGGCCTTTGAAGCCAGCGCCCGTCACCAAAGCTTCTCCCTGGCAGCCGAAGAGCTGAACGTTACCCCTGCTGCCGTCGGCCAGTTGGTACGTTCCCTGGAAGATGTAGTGGGCTACCCGCTATTCCATCGCAGCAATAATCGACGTGCCGCCCTGGTGCTCACCGAGCCTGCGCTGCGCGCGTTACCCGATATCCGCGCCGGGTTTCAAAGCCTGAATTTAGGGATGACGCTTCTGCGTGAAGGGGCGACAAATGGCATTCTCAATGTCACCATCAGTCCAGCATTTGCGGCGAAATGGCTGCTGCCGCGCATTGAAGATTTTCAGAGTCGCTGGCCGGATATTGATGTCCGTCTTGAAACCAGCCTTAAAATCCTTGATTTCACGGCGCAGGGTATTGATGTAGGAATTCGCTACGGGTTGGGTCAGTGGGAGGGATTACAGGCTGAACTGCTGATGTCTGAGGAGGTGTTCCCGGTTTGCGCGCCGTCATTGATGGCCTTAAACCCGACCCTGAATTGCCTGACTGGCGTACCGGAACAGACGCTTATCCACGACCTGTCTATGGAGCATCACAAAGACTTTATTACCTGGGAGCAGTGGCTTAAGCGTTTTAACGTCCAGGCTATAGCCCGTAAACCTGGTCTCAGGATCAATAACTCAGCGGCAGTGTTACAGGCTGCAATTGACGGACATGGTATTGCGCTGGCGCGTAGCATTATGGTTGAAGACGATCTGAAAAGCGGCCGCCTGGTCCGGCTTTGTCCTGAATTGTCTCTGCAAAGCCCTCTGGCCTATTACCTTGTTTATCGCCCTGGGTGCGACAGCCTTCCTAAGATTGCCTGGTTCCGTGAATGGGTGATTCAACAAGCGGCATTTGTTAATCAGGCGCTGATGAGCAGTCATTGAGGTGTATATCAGGGGGAGGTTTACAAACCGGGGTGAATGTCGAAGAAGCTGTGCTAAAAATACAAAACCTGCCTATCCACGCTCAAACCAAAGCGGGCTTACACCTTGCAAAGCCATATGTAAAATGGCGCGTGAAAGCCCGGCTTAACAGCGATTAACCCTGCACTTTCACCGTCACGCTGTTTTTAATAATGGAGAGAAACGCAATGCCTACCGGGACAAGCGATCCCCACAATACCGCGTTCCAGCCAAAAAGATTGAGCAATGCCCCCGATGAAAATGAGCCCACGATCATCACACCAAACACCACAAAATCATTGAGCGACTGCACCTGCGTCTTTTCCTCCGGACGATGATAATCAATGATTTTTGCTGACGCGCCGATAAAACCAAAATTCCAGCCAATACCCAGTAAAATGAGTGATAACCAGTAATGGAAGATGTCGGTTCCGCTTAACCCGGCCACCACGGATCCGGCAGTAATCAGTAGCCCGACCGCCGCAATACGCATAGCGCCAAAGCGCCCGATGAGTTTGCCTGTAAAGAAACCCGGCCCGTACATCGCAATAACATGCCATTGGATCCCAAGATTAGAGGCCTCCTGCGACAGGCCATGCATATGCATTGAAAGCGGGGCCGCTGTCATCAGGAAATTCATCACCATATAGGTGACTGCACCGCTAAATACCGTGTTAATAAAGCCAGGCTGGCGCACAATTTCAGCCAGTGGTCGCCCTGCGGCTTTCGCCACAATCATTGGTTCTACGGATTTTACCCCTTTCAGCACCAGTGCGGAGAAAGCAGCCACAAGCGATTGCGCGATAAAGGTCATCGCAAACGTGTGAGGCGGCCAGAGATGCATGGTGCCAGTTACCAGCATGGGGCCGATCACGCCCGCCGCCACGCCGCCGCCCATCACCAACGACAATGCGCGTGCACGACGCTCTGGGGTGACGCCATCCGTTGCAGCAAAGCGGAAACTTAGCGCAACGGCCGCATAAGCGCCGCCAAGAAAGGCCGCGATACAGAACAGCAGAAATGAGCCCAGCACCACCGCGAGCGCAGCCGTAAGTCCCGTAATGACCCCCGTCCCGGTTCCGGTCATAAAAGCCGTTTTACGCCCATAGTTTCGCGCAAGCGCTCCCAATGGGAGAATGCAGGCCGCCATGCCCAGCACAAACATGGTGATAGGCAGCGTCGCCAGCGAGCTACTCGGCGCGATGGCATTTCCCACAATCGCCCCGGTGGCATAGAAGACCACTGAGTTAGCCCCGGCTAATGCCTGGGCCAATGCCAGGCGGGTAATATTATTATTCTGCTCAGCGACAGACAGCATACGTTCTTCGGTCATCGGATAAATGTTCCTGATTTTTTGTGCGTCGCAATGAGCAACATAGTTCTATTATCGTTAGCCATTCAGGTCACGACTAAATTACCTTCAATCGTCATGTTCTGTGACAACAGCCAGCGGTTAGGGGAAAGTGTTATTACCCGGCGATGCAGATGCTCATATTGGCTGATATTCCCGGCGCCACTCACATGAATGATGTACTGGATCCGTCCGGGCACATTCCGGGTGGATGGCTTACAGGAAACCGGAATCCCCGTACTGAGTTCGCCCCACGTCTGGATTTCGAGCGAAGTCAGGCCGATATTCTCCCGACTGGCCTCATGCACAAATGCGGCAGTCATGCAGGCATTGAATGCCGCCAGCAGCAGTTCCTGAGGATTTGCTGCCCGTCCTTTACCACCCAGCGGTTCTGGCTCATCAGCATGGATCACCTGTCCGTGTGAAGGCTGCAGGATCTCCCCGACAATGCAGGAGTGGCAGCATGTCTGGCTCGCCATGCCGCCTCGCCATGTTGTCACGATGTCATACTTCGCAACGTCGCTTTCCATTTTCTCTCCTGCGCCGAGCGCTTTTACCCGCACGGCATAGTCATCAGGTGTTACGGCCCGCCATGACGCCACCATCGATATCCCAGATGGCACCGGTCACCCATTCAGTCTTCTCTGACAGCAGGAATACAACGGTTTCAGCAATATCCACAGGTGTCCCCACACGTCCAATAGGATGGAAGCTGTCGAAGCTGTTCATCACCTCTTTTACATCGTCTTTCGGAATAAAACCTTCATAAATTGGCGTGTGCACCACGGCCGGAGAGACCGCGTTAACCCGAATGCCTCTACCACCAAGCTCAATAGCCATGTTTTTGGTTAACGCGTGCAGGCCCGCCTTTGCCATTGAATATGCCGAAGATGGCGTTGCGCCGATGGCCTGCTGCGCCCACATAGAGCCGACATTGACAATAGCCCCTTTCATGCCAGCTTCAATCATGTTGCGTACCACATCGCGGGTAATAAAGAAGATGGCGCGGTTAATACTCATATACATGTCGTAATCCGACGTTTCGTGTTCAGTAAAGGCTTTCGGGAAGAACACACCCGCCGCATTCACCAGCAGGCTGATGTCTTTATGTTCGGTATTAATAGCGTCTATAACGTTTTGCATGCCCTTTTCTGTCATGAGATCCGCAACGATAACAGAAACCTGTCCGTCAACAGCCAGCGTCTGCCGCGCCTGTTCCGCTTTATCCTGACGGTTGCCCACCAGCACAACGCTTCCCCCCTTTTTCAGGACGAGTCTTGCCGTTTCAAACCCCATTCCGCTCGTACCACCCACTACCAACAGCTTTTTACCGACAAAAGATGTGTTCATCGCTAACCTATTGAGATTCGTTGAATTATTAAAATGAGCTGGTTTTATACTCATCGTGTGAAAAAAGAATGCCATGGCTGCATAAGGCGGACGAATGAGAAGAAATTGCGATACGAGAAAGAAAATCTATCCCGGTGACATATACTGATGGACATCAATGAAAATCAGGTTGCAGGAATGCGTTCGCTTAATCGATTGAAATGGTTGCATGCTTTTGAAGCAACGGCCCGTCATGCCAGTTTTACTGGTGCAGCGCAGGAACTGGGAGTGACTCCGGCAGCGGTAGGTCAGCTTGTCCGCGCACTGGAAGACTGGGTGGGTCATCCGCTTCTTCACCGAACGCGTTCGGGCAAAGAGCGTCTGACGCTGGTTGAAGAAGCGCAGGACGCGCTTGAGGACATTACAGAAGGGCTGGATAAACTCGAAACGGGTCTTAATAAGCTGCGCGGTCGACGGGCTCGGTCCGTTGTGGTAATCACCGCTTCTCAGGTACTGATGATGAACTGGCTAATGGAGCGTCTGAATCGGTTTTCCGAAACCCATGAGAATATCGACCTGCGTCTGAACGTAACCGAGAAAATAATGGATGTCTCCCACGGCGAAGCGGATATCGGGATTCGCTGCGGACAAGGAGACTGGCAGGGCGTTAACAAAACCTGGCTGATGGATGAAGAAGCCGTGCTGGTCTGTAGCCCCCGGCTTGTACCACCGGTAAAAATCAGTTGCGGTGAGTGGCTCGCCACACAAAAATTGATTTACGATGACACGCCGCACCCGGGGGCCAATTTTCCAACGTGGGAAAATGTTCTCAGAACAGTAGGAGCACCCGAAGCACGAGAAAGTGGACTGCACATTAACTCCACTTCAGCCGTCATTTTGTCTGCACTGAGCGGCCGGGGAATAGCCATCGTTCGTTATGCGCTGGTAAAGCAACTGATTGCTACCAACCAGCTTGTGCAACTGCATTCCGAATATCGCTGGCCATTAAAATGGTCTTATTACCTGGTGACGCCACAACAGAACGTTGTGCGCAAGGAAGTCAAAGTGTTTCACGACTGGCTTCTTGAGGATGTTATTTCTGAAACCCCGTGATAACCCGTTTAGATAAATTTCTGGGCCGCGGTCATAATGTCATCCGATGAAAGCTGTCGGTCAGTAGCGACACGAATCTCCAGATGATCACCGGTGAGTGAGTGAACGCCTGCGTGCATAATATTTAGGGTCGCTTTCTCGCCGTTAGGGTATTCACAATCAACGGTCTTATCGCTGGCATTTCTGTCAACAGCTTTGACTGGCTGAGAGTTGAAAAAAACCAAAACTTTTGATGTCATAAGTCGGTCCTTAATTAATTACGTGAGGCAGGCGAAATATCTATGCGATATGCGATGCTGTGATATTTCTGACAAATGGCACAGGATGCATTGTCGCTAAATTGTAACGTTCATTGGTTACCATTACGGTTTTGCAAAAAATACATTTTGCGCCATATGGATTAGTTTCTGTTACATCAAAATGCGAAACACGATATTGCGAGCCGTGACATTTTGGACAACGAAGATGAATATTAGAAATAGTGAAAGTGTCCTTAAAGTACTACTACATTAACAGCGGAAGGGCCTTTCGGACCGTTTTCGACTGAGAATTCAACCTCTTGATTTTCTTCAAGCGTTTTAAATTCATTGCTTTGAATAGCAGAAAAATGCACGAATACATCTTTGCTACCATCTTTTGGAGTGATAAAACCAAAACCTTTTTCAGGGTTGAACCACTTTACGTTACCTGTCGTTTTTGAAGACATAATTTTTTACCTATATAAATGTAAGCCTTTCGGCATGCAGGGTCCGATTACAGAATAATCGCATAACTTTCAATGAAGACTCAAAAAGAGATATCTAAGGATACTTAAAATGAGGGCAAAAAATGGAATGCTTTGGACTGGTCTGTGTATCAAACCGACAACTCATTAAGGCATGTCATATCCTATTATGCAAGTTTTATTTTCCTGGTCCATTCACCCCCGTTACGTTCGCAAGCATTCGTTTAATGTTGAAATCGCCAGCGACGCGTTTCTGATGCAGGGGCTAATCATGCCTTTTAACGTAAAGAACTGCTACAAAACAGGCCAGGCCCGGCGATGACCTTTTTAACAAAGCGCCCTGACCAGCATGGATAATATCCCTGCTCAAATGGGAGCGAAAAAATGAGTATGGGCAATGCGCACAGGGATAGTGTATGGTTACAGCCCATTTATCAGGAAAGACCCTATGCCACAACGCAAAGATTCAAAAAATAATCGCAACTATCTCGTCAAATGCACCTGCCCTCACTGCACCAAACAGTCAGAACATAGCTTTACACGAGTCCAGAAAGGCTTGTCATTGATGTGCCCTCATTGCAGTAAACTTTATAATCAAGACAAAACAGCCTTTGCTTAAGTCCGGTGTTTTTCCCGGAAATACATCACGGGTCAGAAGATCGTATAATACTTAAGTATTAATTTCATACGAAACCCTCCCGTCTGGCTTTTTCACACAGACGGGTACCACAAAGCTATATGCTCTGAACTCTATAACAAATCTACTTGTTCGCCTCCTTTCCAGAGGAATTATCTTAATTTATTTCACGTACAAACTGTAACAAAATAAGCGCAACAGCTAACCAGCAAATGCTATAAATATTATCAGGATGGAAAATACAGAGTGCGGAAATAAGGAGTAAATATGAAAGTTAAAATAACAGCCCGATTTATGGCCAGAGTGCATTTATTTTTGGCGTTAATTTGGGCAGTGCTGACAATCCCAACATTGCTGTGGTGGAAAAATAGCATACTCTGGGTTTCGCTGATGAGTATTTACGCCATCGTCATTTCGCATCTGGCAGCCTATAGTGCCGCACACGCCGAAAAAGCCGCCAGTCAGGCACTGAATGAAAGTGGCGAAGCGAATAAAAAAATACATGCGAAAAATACAGAGGCCGCAAAACAATAATTACCCGGAATTCACCTCGCCTGCTTTGCAGGTGAGGACAGATTAACCGGGCGCAGTAATGTAGGGTTTCGATTCAATCTGACATAGCATCAAAAAAACGCATCGCAGGAAAGAACGTATATTATATTTCGTCATCCTGTCGCGGTAACGTCACTCTTCTGATAATACCCCACCCGGTCGGCTTCCCAACCAGAATCAGGCGACACAGTTTTTTAGAGATGTATTTACTCAGAAAATCAACGTATTACTCATCCTTTTTTTTGAGAAGAGGTACTCTATTCATACTGATAATGCTGTGAAGGCGGGATGCCATTTTATTTTTCTCTTCTTGCGAAACTTCGGTGCAACACTCCGCCAGTTCCTGCCAGAGGAACAGCGCCCCCTCTGCCATCGTGTACCATGTAGCAGCCACCCGACCATACTCGGGGTCACATTCACGGATGGCCTTGTCCATCATAAGATTCAACACACTTTCGGTATGATCAGTTATCACATCAAGCCGCATAATTTATCTCTCCACGATACATTATGTATGGGATAGCGTAACGGTATAAGATTGTTAAAATTATTTATATACTACTGAATAATATATTTTCGGAATAAGCTTAAATTCTGATTTTTGAGACGAAGTGCAAAGGAATACTATACCGCATTTGCTGCCAAATTAACTCAAGCAAAACATAGTGGTGGTGAAGATACCAGGCAAAAGGAGTGTAAGCCTCACTGTGTCGACCAAAAAAGGATCCCCTTTCACAATTGAAGCAGCACTGCATAAAAATTAATAAATACTTAAACCGCATCTTTCCACCAGCACGAAAGCATTGAGAAAAAAGCTGTTCTAATAACGTCAAAAACACACATGCAGCGAAGAGCAGGCAGAATACATACCTGAAACCTATGACGTCTCTTATGCATTCATTCTTTACCATCGCCTTCTTCTATGAATAACAATTCACTTTTTCATAATAATAAAGTTGTAAAGGTTAGCTAGAAATGTGCCGATAGCACTTATAAGACAACACAGCAAATAAGGAAAATAACGATATGTCATGGATTTATCGTATTTCTATGAGAATGAAGTTATTTATCGCGTTATTCCCTCTGCTACTTGCGCTGATATGGTTTTCCGGTTCAGGCATGCTCAGCCGCATCGGTACCGAACGACAGATGGACACTATCGGTCAGTTAACAACGCTTGCCCGCAGCACGGGGGACGTTGTTCATCAACTGCAACGTGAACGTGGAATGAGCGCCGGTTTTATCGGTGCGCGTGGGCAGCAGTTCCGCGATGAAATCCTCGTGCAGCGGAAATTAACTGACGACGCACTGGTAAAGTTAAACCAGGCGTTAGCCCGGACGGGGCTTTGTTGAATAAATAAGATTTCGTGCGAACGACCCTGTAGCTGGCTGGATTTTCAGGCAATACGCACGCTTTCTGGCATCCCAGCCTTTGTCATCCTGTTCAACGCACGCACCATGGCCATA
>OKVU01000434.1_pt1 | contig 13663 bp, 17 predicted proteins | sample 1606901 | NCBI WGS metagenome assembly OKVU01 (sample SAMN03281017, study PRJEB24777) | human gut metagenome | isolation source: fecal sample PR221 from 1 month old male Chinese infant, caesarean... | reverse complement strand
CCGGTGCGCCACCTGAGTGAGCAGGGTATCGACCTGGCGGTCGGCCAGGGCGGCCAGCGCCTGCTGCTCGGTGTCATATTGGCGGATAACCACCTTTAGCCCGAGGCTGTGCGCCATCAGCGCCAGATAGTCGGCGTTAATCCCCTGATAGCTTTCTTCGTCGCTGTCGTAGACGACGGGCGTCATCTCAGGGAGCCAGGTGCCGACGATCAGCGTTGGCTGGGCGGCCAGCCAGGCCTTTGCCTTATCGTTGAGCGGAATGTCGATCGCCGCAATGTGGGCATGGCTTTTCAGCTCCAGCTGCTTCATGGCAAACGCAGAGGGAGAGAGACTCAGCGCCAGCCCGACAATCAGGGATAAAATAAGACGAACGACCATGCCATCACCCTATTTTATTGCGTTGCGCAAAGTCATAAAGCTCAAGCAGGGAGCTGCAGCCTAATTTATCCATCAGACGGACCTTATAGGTGCTTACCGTCTTATTGCTGATATTCATTTTGCTGCCGATGGTGGTGTAGTCGATGCCGCTGAGAATATAGCGGAAGACCTTCATCTCCTGCGTTGACAGCGTATCCAGTCGGTCCTGATCGGTGATGCCGTGGGTGCAGAAGCGCTCCAGTGAAAAAGGGAAATAGCTGTAGCCATTATTGGCCGCGTCGATCGCGGCGAGGATATTATTCATTCCCTCTTTTTTACTCACAAAACCATTGGCCCCGCAGTCGGCGCTACGTTTGCCGTAAAACAGTTCATTCTTGGCGGAAATGACGATGATTTTTCCCCGGTAGCGGCGTTTTCGCAGCTGCTCCAGAACGTCTATGCCGCTGAGTTCCGGAATATCAACGTCGACGATCAGCAGGTCAGGCTGCATGGTTTCGGCGGTCTGTACCGCATGGGCGCCGCTGTCGAGTTCCGCTGCGACGGTAATGCCGTTGCTGTCGAGAAGGTTGCGAATGGCGATACGTGCCAATGGATGATCGTCAATGATTATCGCATTCATGGGGGCGTAAATCCTGATATGAAAAAAGAGGGCGATGCCTGATGCAGGTGCGGCGGGGGTTATTTTTGTCGGTGCCGTAATAAGGCGCAATTGTAACACAAATCGTTTTCGGCCGGGAAAATATTGTGGATGTGTGCCTGCCGAATATATTTGCATATCGGGATGACAGCTGTAGGAAAAGGCGTTCGCTTGCTTCAGCGCTGTCTGCTGTTAAAAAAAATGCAAACGATTAATCTGCGCTTTTTAAGGTGAGGTGCCGGGAATATCGTCCGGTGACAGCTGGCAGGTAAAATAATAACAATGGTAAAAGCAAAGCGCCCCCTCTGGCGAAAATGGGCTTGGAAACGTCTGATGGCAGGAATAATCGTCCTGGCAATAAGTAACGCCGCGGTGGGAAAGGACGTGACGACCACTGAGGCGCGGACGCGCGATATGATGCGCTGTCAGGATTATCTGCAGCTGGATCCGCGCACCTGGACGCCGATGGTGATCTGGCTGATGAACGATCCTTTTTCCCTGCAGCCGCCGGAGTGGACCGACTTCCATGAAGCCGAGCTGGTGCTGACGCCGATCCTCACCGAAATCTGCCGTCAGGAGCCAGATGCCTGGCTGACTTCGCTGCGGGAACGGCTCAATTCTTATCAGCAGGTGCGGTCGCTGAACTAAGCGACCGCGGTAAAGCGGCAGAAAAAGTGACTAAACGTGCAGTTAGCGGCCAATTTCTGCGCCGAAGATCAGCAGCGGCCCGCTTTTTTCGACAGGGCGTCGCAGGTTTTGCTCGCTGGCGTCGGGTTGGCGCCGGCACAGATGGCATCCGAGACGGTGCTACTGCCGCCCAGCGGGATCAGTCCATACAGTTTCGGCTCGGCGGCTTTAGTCACATAGCAGCGATGGCGGGTGTTGCCGATGGTCGCCACAAAGTTGGTTTTCACATCCTGCTGCTTCGCATCGGAAATGGTCACCTGCGAAACATCGACATTAAAGCAAAAGCGGCGGCTTCTTTCATTTCGCTTTCCGTCGCCATCGGTGGTTTAGCTACGCAACCCGTTAATAACAGTGCCAGACAGGTACTGACTGATATATCCCGTATTTTCATATTTTCATCCTTTTGTGTGAGTCAGCGGGTTGTATATATGAGCGACGGGAGGGGGGCGTTGATTTTGATCAGCTGGTACAGGGAAGGGGTATTTTTCGGAAATTGGCCTGAATTGTTAAAGTTATCGTGAGCAGTATGAATTCCAGCGTTGCGGGAATGAAAGGTGTTTTATGCCGACCTTGCGTAGTAAGACAGAGTAAACAGGAACGCGGCAATGATGGACTGGCTTCGGGAGGTGGACAACGCAGATGGCCTACGCAAACTTTTGCCAGGATAGAGCACTGTCTATCTTAGCGTAAGCGTAAATTTTCCTTTTCGCGATAACGGATTTTTTTATCCTCTTAGCGGAATGGCAAGAAAATGCTGACCACGCGCATTGCTCAACGGCTTATGTTGCCATTTTATCGCTATTCTAAAATTTAGAAACAAAAAAGCCACTCTTTCGAGTGGCCTAACTATATGTATTTACTGCTAAAATTTGGTGGCCCCTGTTGGGTTTGAACCAACGACCAAGCGATTATGAGTTAGAATGCAACTTCCTACCTAAAAATACTTATATATAATTTTCAATTAGTTATGTGTTTAGTGATTACTGTATAAATAACCAGAAATACTCTAAAATACTCCTTTGCGGTATCCTATAGGTATCCTAGAGCAAAACAAGCGATATGCAGGATACCCGGATCGCTTGGTATGGGGTGTTTGTGGAAACATTCAAATTTACGAAAGCTAAGCTTGAAAGCCTGCCACCGGCCGAGCGTGGTCAGGTTGAGTACGGCGACACCATTGTTAATGGCCTGCGCATCCGTGTCGGTATCAGTGGCGTGAAAAGCTTCTGTATATCACGTAAGCGGAACGGCAAATTTATCCGCGCCACCCTTGGGCGATTCCCGGATCTCACCATTGATAATGCAAGGGCAAAAGCTCTTGAACTGCTGGGCGGTGTTGCGACGACAGGTAAGAACCCGAACGAAGTAAAGCGTATCAACGAAAAGGCCGCTGTGACGCTTCATGACGCGCTGGAGACATACATCAAAAGCCGCGCTCATCGTCTGAGCGATGATTCAGCCAAACAGTATCGTTCTATCTTGGCTAATTTCTCCGGCGACTGGATGAAGCAGCCTATTAGCTCAATTTCCCGAGAACGTGTTGAGCAGCGGCATAAGGCCGTTACGGATGGTGTTGTGTGGTTCGGTGCCGATAAATCTACTCTCCGTGCTGGTGTTGGCTCAGGCAGTAAGGCCCAGGCTGATTTATGGGCTCGTGTGCTGCGGGCTATATACCGTTTTGCTCATGACCATTACCGTGATGAAGAGGGAAAAACTCTTCTGCCGGATCCCCCGACTCAGGTACTGAGTACAAAACGACAGTGGCATGGAACAGTCAGGAAAACCGATCGCATCCGTACCAATGAGCTTGCTCGCTGGTTCAATGCGCTGGTCGCCGTCAGGAGTAAAGCGGAAGAGGGGCGGGATGATATCGCTGCGGCTGTTTGTGATGCTGTAGAAATGGATCTTTTTACCGGGCTGCGTAAATCTGAAATCTTGGGATTAACGTGGGATCGAGTGAATTTAGGCGCTCGTTACTTCTGGATCGATACCACGAAGAATGGCGATCCGCTTGAGCTGCCAATAACTGAAACTCTGCTCGAGCTGTTCCGCCGGCGCCTTAAAATGAAGGCTGGGGATGAGGTTTTTGTGTTCCCCGGCGTACATGGTGAGATAAAAGAATATCGCCATATTATCGACCGTATCAGCGCGGCCACGGTTCCTGATCCTAATCCAGATATGATAAAGCCAATTCCTTTCAAGTGGCATGATGGCCGCCGTACATTCGGTACGGTCGCAGAGCTGGTGGGCGTTGGTAACTACATCCTGAAACGTCTGCTAAACCATAGAACGATGAGAAGCGCAGACGTTACACAGGGCTATCTGCATTTCAGCGCCGATGAGCTGATGGAACCAGCTTCAAGAATAGAACGGGAAATACTTGAGCATGCAGGGTTGGTGGAAAGCAAAAAGGGATTGGACAAGCAGCTTGTATCTGCGCTGGGTGGTCTCAGTGATGAAGATAAGCGAAAATTATTATTTTCATTGTTACAAAATTCTGAGGTATCTAATAAATGAAATTTATACCAGCAGACAAGGCCATTGATGTAATGTTAGAAAATATGAGCCATGATGAAAAAAAAGAGTATTTTAAGATGCTGATGGAGAGGAACTATAAGAAATTGGACTCTATTCATCGCCATCATGGTTTTTTGCTTCCTATTCCTATCGATGGATTAATGAGTGATAGTGAGGCCAAAAAAGTTTCCGAGGAGATGCTTAATTCATCTATAACCAATAATGATATTGTTGAAATGTTATTTGATGATTTTACCCCAAGGAAGATTAGCGAAGTTTCCTCTGATAACCCTGATATGATATTGAAAGCCTTGCGCGAAATAGATAATAAATCAGTTAAATCAAATCCTGTAAATGAATTTCTTTCACAATCAATGGGTGATGAAGCGCTTACAGTTATGAAGGCTTGCATTTGCGCTGATATTGCAGGGTGTGAGAATCTAAAAAAAGATTTAATGAAGGTATATACTAATATAATAATTAACTCATATAATCTTAAAGCATCAATAATTACTGAGAGAAAAAAGGTTATCAGCGAAGATAGAAGTAAGGCAAAGAAAGGTAAAACTAATAAGCACCAATCTGCTGCACTAGCGATAGCAAGAAAAACATGGGAGCAATATCCTACTGCTAGCTTAGCCGGGTTATCTGAGGAGATATATTCATATTTGCGCAATAAATATAATGGTGTTCCTGTTGCTGGCACTGTAAAAATCTGGCTAAAAGAGTCCGGGTTAAATCCAAATGTAAAGCCAAAAAACAGAGAGTTTAAACTCGTTATTCCTGAGGGGGTGTAAATCTAGTTTTAACTCTGTTTAACTTGTTATTCATCCAGAGAACCAGATGTAACTCTTTATATCTGGTTTCGCTTTCTCCTCAAAAACATATATCAATAATAAAGTATCACCACTGTTAACCAGAAATACACGGTGATATATATGCGTTTATTTAATAACCAAACCATCCTTGAAAGATTAACCCGTGCGGAGGCTGCTGCCTATCTCGGTGTGAATGCTCAGACTTTGGCAAACTGGGCTCATACAGGAAAGGTGGGGATTCCTCATCATAAGGTTGGGCGTAAAGTTATTTATATGAAGTCAGATCTCGATAACTACCTTGCGGCGAACCGCCGTACTCAGACGGCATAAGGTGGCGGGTATGGCACATAAAACAAAGGCGGCCATGCCGGGCCGCCAATGCAATAACACTAAACATATTCAGGATACCAGGCTTGCTGCTGGTGGTCAAAGCTTAGGCGCTCCTGAGATTACAGGAACTGCGCCATTGGCGCGGTTAGGGGGTATGCCGGTAGTTGGACCAACCCCCTTTGGGTCTACGAACTTTTCCGTATACCATCAGGGTACGGCGATGGCGCATACCCCTCAGCCTTTCGGCTCGATGCCTTGCTGGCGTAACTTTTCCCGGCAGGCATCGAGCACCCATGCGGAGAAATTTGCACCGGGTGTGCGTGATTTTTCCTGTTCAACGTTGCTCTCAATATCTTCAATTAGCTCATGCGGAAAGCGTATTTTTTTCTGTGCTGATTTCGCGTTAATTGCCTTGGTAGCCATTTTTACCCCTGTATGTGGTGAGGGGACACCCTATCAGAAAAAATGCTTGACGTGTACCCCCACCGAAAATATAGTGTGGCCACACCTTGGCTCTTTGAGCATTCAAGAAATAGCAAAGCCCGGCAGTGCGCTAACACTAACCGGGCCTCTAACCAAACCGTTATACGAGGTAACGAATATGGCTGATCAACAGCATACCCAAACTCACCCAAAATTTACATGGCTCTTTCTGGCAACCCCTAAGAGCCATCCAGACTGTTCGCCGGTAGTTCTGCGTTTTGATACTGATACTGAGGAGAATGCCCGCGCCGCTTTCCCCGGCTGGGAAATGGTATTCGCCGCCAAAATTCGGGCAGAAGCACCATGCCGGGTCGCGTTCTTTGATTACAACACCCGCCGCGGTTGGGCTTTTGATAGCGCCTCAGACAGAGAGGTGGTGGGCCATGATTAATACATACCGCACTAAAAGTGATCTTCTGACATTGGCTCAAGAGGTCGCCGCGCTTCTGTCATGCGCTTCTTATTTGGCAACGATCAGAGGGGATGAAGAGCGTCTCCATGTAATGAGTTTAACTGGTATTGCTTATCGGCTTGCTGATGAACTGGCAAGTGAGCTGGATATCTCGGATCTCGACCAGATTAAGTCTTGCAAGGATGGCGCCCAATGATCAGCAACGTGAAATTTAATGAGCTGGCTGGTCGCGTTGAACAGCTGGTGGGCAAGGTGGAAGAACTGGAAAACCGTATCAAGGCGCTGGCAGATAGTCAGGGTGGCGAGATACCTCCGGGCATGTCTCCGGTTTCCACGCTGGCGGCCGAGTTCGGCATAAGCACTAAGAAAGCTGAGGAACTGGCGAAAAACACCGGCGTGTTGTTGGTTAAGCATAAAGGCGGCGGTTATCTGGCCCATGACGAGAAATTCAGGGAGGCGGCGCGGCTGATACTGCGCAAGGCAACCCGGCGTCGCGGTTCGGCCTACTGGTTCCATCCGTTGATCGGCAAATTCCAGATGAGCGGGGGGATCCCGAAATGAAGAACGCTCCGAACCTTAAACATCTGCCAAAGGAAAAATTTACTGAGGCAATCATTTTTGCCGGGACTGATGCCTATGCTCATGCAAAGGGATGGGAAGAAGGTATGGGTAAACAAATTGCCGAAGATACAACGCCCCCTATCTATCTTGGGCCAAAGCAACTGGCAGAGCTGGATAACCTGCAAATTGTTGATAAAGGGCGCCGTAGCGCCCGTGTGTATCTGGCCGGAAACATCGAGCCGATACTGATTAACGTCATTGGTGAGAAGCTGGCGCGGGCCGGAGTACAGGACGCCAGACTGTATAAGGGCATTCCTGACAGGAACCCGGAGGACTGGCGAGACTATCTGAACCGGTTACGGGAGGAAGCCAAAGCTGAGGAAAGCAATATTTGCCAGTTGCCAGTAACTAAGCGAGCACCAAAAAAAGAAACGGGCGATGAACTTAAGCCGCGTGTCGAAAGCCGTGATGATGGCGTTTTCTGGATCACTCCGAAGGTCGATAAAGAAACCGGAGAGATTATTAACCCTGAAACGTGGCTGTGTTCCCGGATCGAGGTGGTGGGTTCAGGTAGCGATGGCGCAGAGCGCTATCTGGTGTTGAGGTGGCGCTCTCCACGTGGCCACGAAGATATTACGCGGGCGATCCCTTGTGCTGACATTGGAGAGCGTGACGGGTGGCGGTCGTTAAAGGCTGGCGGGGTAAACGTCACGACCAAAAACACATTCCGGGCGATTCTGGCTGACTGGCTGCAACAAAGTGGCACCGGGCAGGAATGGCGAATCAGCCACACGTCAGGCTGGCACTATGGCGCTTATGTTATGCCTGATGGCGAGGTCATAGGTGAGCCTGAAACGCCGATACTGTTTAACGGGCGTAGTGCCGCTGCCGGGGGATATGACGTTACAGGGACGGCGGAAAGCTGGCGTAATAGCGTTGCGCGTCTTGCGTGTGGTAATCCGTCAATGATGCTGGGCGTGTCGGCATCAATGGCAGCGCCGCTTATCGGGCTGGTGGGCGCTGACGGGTTCGGGGTTCACCTTTTTGAGCAGTCCAGTGCAGGTAAGACAACAACGGCGAATATCGCCAGTAGTGTATGGGGCGTTCCTGATGCGTTGCGCCTCACCTGGTACGGGACGGCATTAGGCATTGCAAACGAGGCAGAAGCCCACAATGACGGCTTATTACCGCTGGATGAGATAGGCCAGGGGAGCAATGCCCGCGACGTTGCTACGTCTGCATATACGCTGTTTAACGGAGCCGGAAAGCTGCAGGGGGCCAAAGAGGGTGGAAACCGGGAGTTAAAACGCTGGCGCACTGTGGCGATCAGTACCGGGGAAATGGACATAGAAACGTTTCTTTCCGCTGGTGGACTCAGGGTAAAGGCCGGGCAGCTTGTGCGGCTTTTGAATATCCCGATGGAGAAAGCAACCGTATTCAACGGGCAACCCAACGGTAAAGCCCACGCCGACGCGCTGAAAGAGGCATGGCTTGATAATCACGGAGCGGCGGGGCGTGAATGGGTTAAATGGCTGGCAACCCACCAGCAGGAGGCAAAACAGGCGGTTAGGGATGCGCAGGAACGATGGCGCGGCCTTATTCCGGCTGACTATGGGGAACAGGTTCACAGGGTCGCAGAACGCTTTGCAATACTGGAGGCCGCGCTTGTGTTGTCCTGCCATATAACCGGGTGGAGTGAACAGGCCAGCCGTGACGCTATCCAGCACAGCTTTAATGCCTGGGTGAAAGAGTTCGGCACCGGGAACAAAGAGCACCAACAAATCATCGAGCAGTGCGAAGCGTTTTTGAATACCTACGGATTTAGCCGTTACCTTCCATACCCGGAAAGCGACGCTCGCGATCTGCCGATTAAAGAGCTTGCGGGGTACAGAACGGGAAGTCAGTCCAGTGATGAAGTATTTAAGTTCTACACCTTCCCCGCGGCATTTGAGCAGGAGATAGCCAGAGGCTTTAACCATACGCAATTTGCCAGGGCTTTAGCCAGTGCCGGGATGCTTGAGACCGGGGATAAAGGGAGGCACAAGAAGAAAGCACTACGCAAGATGGGCGGCAAGCAGCATGTGTTTTATGTGCTGATGTTCTCACCTGATGATGAGTAATTTTTTATACACGTGAGGTAAAAATTAGTGGGTTACGTGGGTTATACAGTGGATAAGTGCATTAAGGTAATGATTTTAAAGGAACATCGTAACCCACTCGTAACCCACTTTACCCCGTTTATAACCCACTGACAGGGCAAAATAACCCACCAGCGAAATCGTAACCCACTTTAAAAACGGCTTAGTGGGTTATTTCATGGGGTTAGTGGGTTACGTTTTTGTGTTGATTAAATGTTAACTCGTTGAATGTATGAAATAAAAAATACTTAGCAAGCGAAGATAACCCAATAACCCACGTAACCCACCACGTTTTGTATCTATACGCATAAAAGAATTGAGTAAATCTTGCTGCCGGGTAAACCCGGTTTTTTTATGCCTCAATCTAATTAATATGTTTTTCTGATTAAAATGATTTTACTTACCACTTTTATTGATCAATGATTGCGAATGTACCATCAATCACGATAAGGGTAAGAAGATGGCAGAACGGAACAATAAGCAGCACGATAAAGGCGGTACGGTTCATATCGATGCTGAAACTATGAAGAAGATCGAAGAGTACCAGGCATTCATCCGCAAGAATCACCCGGAAATGCCTGTCCCCACTAAAGGCCAGATTGTGCGTAGCAGCGTGAACTACTGGCATCACCATACGCTGGGGGCATGGCTATGAAAGGCTGGTACACCATTAAAGCATCCAACGACGCCACCAGCGCCAATATCAGTATTTACGAAGAGATCGGCGGCTGGGGTATCACTGCCCAGCAGTTCTCTGAGGATCTGAAAGCCCTGGGCGATATTTCCCATATCAACCTGCACATTCACTCACCCGGTGGCGACGTATTCGACGGGATCGCTATCTACAACCTCCTGAATAAACACCCGGCAAAAGTCACAGTGCATATCGATGGCCTGGCCGCTTCTATGGCGTCAGTTATAGCGATGGCTGGTGACCGCATCGTTATGCCAGAAAATGCGCTCATGATGATCCACAAGCCGTGGGGCATATCTGGCGGAAATGCCAACGATATGCGCGACTATGCCGAGTTACTGGACAAGGTGGAAAGCGTCCTTATCCCGGCTTATGCCCGTAAAACGGGTAAGTCTGCCGAAGTGCTGGGGGCCATGCTCGAGAGTGAGACCTGGATGGATGGGCGTGAATGTGTGGCGCAGGGCTTCGCAGATGAGCTGTTGCCAGCGGTCAGCGCAATGGCCTGTATTGAATCGAAACGAATTGAGGATTTTGAGCATATGCCAAAAGAAATTAAAGGGATGATCACCAGCCAAAAAGGCTCCGCCGGCAGCGCGGTACCAGAACAGAACCGCATCAATGGGATTAAAGACCTGTTTGCGATGTTCGGCGGTAAGCATGATTCACTGAAGATGCAGTGCCTGGAGGATGTGGACTGCACGCCGGAAAAAGCGAAAGACATGCTGCTGACTGCACTGGGCAAGGTTGCCACCCCATCGAACAAAAGCACTGATGCACACATTTACGCTGGTAACGGCAACATCACCGGCGATGCTATCCGGCAGGGGCTTTATTCCCGCCTGGGTCACGAACGCGCCGAACGCGGGAACCCTTATGCCATGATGAGCCTGTTTGAAATGGCTCAGGCATCGCTGGTGGATCGTGGCATTAGTATCAGCGGCTTTGGCAACCGCTCGCAAATTGTGAATCTGGCCTTTACGCACAGTACCAGCGACTTTTCCCATATCCTTGCTGGTGGCGCTGAGAAATCTGTACTTACAGGCTGGCAAAAAAGCGGTGAAACTTTCCAGCAGTGGACGAAAACCGGCTCGCTATCCAACTTCCATGAAGCCAAGCGCGTTGGGCTGAATGGTTTCTCTGAGCTGGATAAGGTGCCAGAGGGGGCCGAGTATAAATATGTCACCACCAGTGACAATGGCGTACCTATCGCTCTTGCGACGTATGGCAATATCTTCTCCATTACCCGCCAGGCCATCATCAATGACGATTTGAGCCAACTGACGACCGTTCCTCAGGCTATGGGCCGTGCTGCTGCGCGTACTGTAGGGAATCTGGTCTATCTGAACCTGACGGCGAACAGCAAGTTTACAGACGGTAAGCCGCTATTCCATGCCGACCATAAAAACCTCATCGCTAAAGGGATGGATACTGACGGACTTAATGAAGCCCGTAAGGCTATGCGCCTGCAGGAAGACGCGAACGGCGATCCGATCAATGTCATTCCTGCCTATATTCTCGTTCCTGCGGCGCTGGAAGGGGCAGCCAATCGCGCGGTGCTCTCATCTTCCTCGTTGTTCCCTGTAGACCAGGACGGCACACTGAACCAGAACCCCGGCATCATTAACGTGGTTAAAGATATGGCTCAGGTTGTGGTTGAGCCGCGACTGGATAAGTCAGACAACAAGCAATGGTATGTTGCGGCGGCACAGGGCACAGACACTATTGAGGTGGCTTATCTCGACGGGATGGATACGCCATATCTTGAGCAGCAGGAGGGCTTCACCGTTGATGGTATCGCCTGGAAGGTGCGCATTGATGCAGGTGTGGCCGCGCTGGATTACCGCGGGCTGGTCAAGTCGAGTGGGGCATAAGAGCCGAGGCGGCCACGGCTGCCGTTTCTCGTGGGTCCTCCTGGCGGGGTGGCCTTCCACGGGGCGGCGCGCTCGCGGGAAACGGCTGGTTTTTGAATTCTATGGTCATCATCATCATTCGCTAACCGATTGATTTTAAATATATGAAAATCCCAAAAAATGGCAATGATGATGGATTGTATGTTTTTTGTTCATCATCATCGGAGGTAATGATGAAAACAATACGGCTGACAATTACTGAACTGGCCGACGTCACCGGGATTCACCGACAGACGGTCTCAAAGCGTCTGCAGGATATTCCGCCTGAGTCGGGCAGCAGCTGTAAGAGAAAGTATTACGATCTGAAATTAGCATTGGCGGCAATTTACTCTAACGGAGAAATATATAATGCAAAGTAAAGAAGTGATGACCCAGATTGAACTGAGCGGTGTGCTGGGGAAAAAATTCGGCAAGGCTCATCAACGTTTAATCAGCACGATCCATGAGGCCGGGATTGCGTTAGCTGCGACTATTCCGGGATTTGAAAAGTTTATGATTAACAGTAGAGAGCAGGGACTGACCTTCGCTGTTTTCAGAGGGAAAAAGAATATTGGCGAGGATGATTTGGGTTTTCCCATTACTGGCGAAGTTATCCGGATTGTGCCGGTTGTCATCGGCAGTAAAAAAGCAGGGATTATGCAAACCATTCTTGGCGCAGTGCTGGTGGTTGCTGGCGCCATTTTATGGGCCACCCCCATTGGGGCACCGCTCGTTGCATCTGGTATAGGTATGATGCTGGGCGGCATCGTCCAGATGCTTTCCCCCCAGCCAGCGGGGCTGGCCCGTAAGGAATCTCCGGAAAACAAAGCCTCCTATGCCTTTGGAGGTGTCACCAATACCGCCTCACAGGGCTATCCGGTTGGCCTTCTTTACGGCAAACGGCGAATTGGTGGCGCGATTATCTCCGCCGGGATCTACGTGGAAGATCAGCAGTAAGTAATGATGATATGTAGCCCGAATATTGGAAGCGCTAAATAAAATTCGAGGCTACTATCAGTTCTGTGAACTATTTACAGTAATCTGTTTCAGAATTCATGTATTGTGTTTATTTTGGTTCTTTTCGATAAACGCTTTTAGGTCTTCTGCCTCTTTTTGACGGTCTTCTGCAGTGTAAATTTGAGCACTGATCTTCTTGTGTCCGCTGACGATGTGAGATATATCTTTCTGGATTTTTTCGAGACTTTTTGCCATTGAATAGAGGTTTGGTGTTCCTAGCTGATATGCGCCTTTAAGCTCTGACATATCGACGATTGACTGCTCTATATACTTAACACCGGTTGTGCTCTGATATGAAATCTCGATAACTATAATAGACTCAATTTTTTCATTATATTGCTGTGTCAACTGAGTGTAGTGTGAGTAGCGTTCTTGCGCCGGACCGAAATACTTCAACCCTATCTGTAAGAAATTTGCTTTAGAGAACTCATCAATGAGAGTCTGGGCAATTTCCCCACCAGAAATGACCTTCATATTAAATGTGACATTTATGGCAGGCCCAAGACCAATGTTCCTGACATGAAGTCGAACAATGTTTATTGCAAAATCAAAAGGTTTGATAGTTATTTCTATCTTTGGTTCTGTCTGAACTTGCCTCATTTTTGTTGTTTCAGAAACTAGCTTTCCTGTAAGAATGGAGTAAACAACTGTTGAGATGGTCACAACAGCTGTGAACAGAACGGTCAGTGCACCAGAATTTTTGTTTAGGAAATCTAAAACCTCGGATGTGCTCATCTTTAGGTCTCACACTTATAGTCATTTGAAGGGGGAAATGAGGGACGAACATACCCCTAAATACTTCTCTACGGTATCCTATAGGTATCCTAGAAAAGGCCAAGGGCTTAAGTTTTCACGTAAGCCCTTGAAATTTGGTGGCCCCTGCTGGACTTGAACCAGCGACCAAGCGATTATGAGTCGCCTGCTCTAACCACTGAGCTAAGGGGCCGTGGCGAGGGATTATAAAGTAACTGACGGTTGCAATCCAGCGTAAAGCGCGCAGCTGCTGTTTTTATAAACAATGCATTTTCAATCCTTTATAATCATGTTTTAGCCATACAGCCGGAGAAAACATGATTAGCGATATCCTTGCGCCGGGCCTGCG